>Ga0081526_100003_pt1 | contig 280430 bp, 229 predicted proteins | sample HotLakmasection2_FD_70991 | JGI IMG/M metagenome (GOLD analysis project Ga0081526, IMG submission 70991) | Hypersaline microbial mat communities from Hot Lake, Washington, USA - Section #2 (SPADES assembly) (version 2) | ecosystem: Environmental > Aquatic > Non-marine Saline and Alkaline >... | reverse complement strand
TTCATGTGCCAGCCTCTGCGTGGCTGCGCACCTGGCGTGTGATTGATTGGCTGCCGTACCAGCTTAAGCGGCTGCGTGCGACATTGCGCGAACGCGGCATCGGCCGGGTGACGGTCAAGAAGCGCGGGTCGCCGCTGATGCCTGAACAACTCATCCCCGCGCTCAGGCTGAAGGGCGATGCGGCCTGCACGCTCATTCTGACGCAGCATATGGGGCGACCGATCGTGATGATCTGCGATGAGGCCCCGGTTGCTGAATGAGGTCAAAGTGTGATAAGAAATTTTTGCGATTGAGGCTATGTCGCGTATAATGTCCGGGCAGGTCGCATTGGACCTGTTTTTTAATCGTAAGCTACCCAACACTTGAGGTTCGTACATGTACAGGCCCGGTAGTCGCCAGCCACGCCGCCACGAAGTACTTACCTGGCCGGATGTGGATAAGATCATAGACCTGCTGATGCCACAGCTTGAGTCGGTTGGACCATTCAATACAATGGTGGTGATCACGCGGGGCGGGGTCATACCGGGTGGGCTGCTGGCCGAAGCGCTCGATGTTCGCGCAATTCTCACGGCAGCGGTCGACTTCCCGGCGACAGAAGAGGCAGGCCTGATGGCCTGGCCGGTCTTCTTACAGTTCCCCGACGATGAACTCCTACGGGATCGCAGAGTGCTGATCGTCGACGATGTGTGGGGCAGTGGCCGCACCAGCACTTCAGTCCGTGAGCGCGTCATCGCTGCCGGTGCGACAGCCTATACGTGTGTGCTGCATTACAACCCTTATCGCTCTCTCTTCACGGATGCGCGCCCCGATTACTATGGCGAAGCAACTGACGCGTATATCGTCTACCCCTGGGAAGTTGACCGTGGACCGCGCCCCCTGGATGTAGAAGCGCCCGTCCCTTCATCGGATTAAACCGTGACATGGTGCCCATCCCCGCTGGCCGGGGCGGTTGTCTGTGAGGCAAACGCTTATGGACAGGCGCTTAGTATAGTGCGTTCATCTTTCTCACTGGATTATAACTTGTGATTTCGTGGTGAGTCTCGCTATACTCTGTCCGACTGTAGGCCCGCATTTAATAGTTCTAGAATGAATTATGCGGCAGCAGTGGGTATCTCACCAATGCCTGACCTATGTTTTGGCCAGTGGTTCCCTGTTCAGGATTTACCTATTTGGCCGGTCGAAAGTCGGGAATTGTATTATACTTATGAGAGTAAAGGTCTAGGATGTCTGGTTGAGCTCCACTGCCGAAAGGAGAGGGCGCTCCTACTGCCTGGCTGATCGCTCTGCTAAAGGACTCTGTTGTTTATGACCGATCAAGATAAACAAAATCCGAATGAAGATGATTTTGCCTCCATGCTGGAATCCTCGTTCGATTATGCCTATACGCCACCGCGTCATGGCGAAATTCGCACAGCGACGATTCTGGAGATTCACGAGCGTGAGATCATCGTAGACCTGGGGGCAAAACAGGACGGCATTGTGCCCAGCCAAGACCTGGAGCGCATGGATTCTGAATTCCGCGACGGCCTTTCAGTCGGTATGGATGTCCCCGTATACGTGATGAACCCGCGCGATATGAATGGCAATTTGATCGTCTCGATCAACATGGGCCTTCAGCGCTATGACTGGGAAAAAGCGTACAAACTGCTTAACACTGAAGACGTTGTCGAGGTTCTGGTGACGAGTTTCAACAAAGGTGGCGCTCTGGTGCGCTGGAACCGGTTGGAAGGGTTCATCCCCAGTTCTCACCTGACTTCGATACAGGTTTCGGCAGATCGCCGCGAGGCCCTGGCCGCCCTCATGGGCAAGGAACTGGGCGTAAAGGTGATCGAAGTCGATCAGGATCGGCGGCGTCTTATCTTCAGCGAGCGTGAAGCGCAGCGCGAATGGCGCATGCAGCAGAAGGCGCGCCTGCTCGAAGAACTGGATGAAGGCGACGTCGTAACCGGCACCGTGACTGGCCTCCGCGATTTCGGTGCGTTCGTCAACATTGGCGGGGCCGATGGTCTGATCCACGTCAGCGAGCTGGCCTGGCATCGTGTCGATCACCCGCGCGATATCCTCAAGATTGGTGATGTGATTGAGGTGTACGTCCTCAGCCTGGACCGCCAGACGAACCGCATCGCGCTGAGCCGTAAGCGTTTGCTTTCCGACCCGTGGGATAACGCGCCCGCCCGCTACCATGAAGGCCAGCTGGTCGAGGGCACAGTGACCAATGTGGTCGATTTTGGTGCGTTTGTCGCTCTGGACGATGGGCTGGAAGGTCTGCTGCATCTGAGCGAGATGGGCGACGGCTCGTTGAAGGAGCCACATTCTTACGTGAAGAAGGGTGACCGTCTCTCATTGCGCATCAGTCATCTGGAGCCGGAAAAACGGCGCGTGGGCTTCACGCAGCGCTGGGGCACCGACGAAGACGCTGAAGGCGCTGAAGGTGCGCCTGAGGCTGATTCCGCCGCTGAATCTGCCGCTGAATCTGCCGCTGAATCTGCCGCTGAATCTGCCGCGCCCGAATCTGAGGCTCCCGCATCTGATGAGACTGACACGGAGCTTGAGGCAGAAATGCCAGAGGCAGAAATGCCAGAGGCAGAAATCCCTGAGGAAGCCTCCGACGAAGGCTAAACCGCGCAGCACTTAACCCCGCATACACGGCGACACCGAAGGCCTGACGACTCTGGTCAGGCCAGACATCAGTTTGTCGTTCGAAACTGCTATTTTTCCTCCCTCAATATGAGCATTTGTTGACAAAGCCGAAGCCCGGCAGTACAATACCGCCGGTCTGTGGGAGACACGTCGCCCCGGTGACAGATACCGCCGAACCTCGTGAATTTTCGGGTGAAGCCAGCGGGTTCCGACGACCAACTAACCTTCAAAGCACAATACGCTGACCCCACTTCCACCATGCCAGATTGGTGTGCGTGTGGTTTATTTGTGTGTTTCCTCCCGGAGGCAACCTATCGTTCGTGCAGGGAGTTTATTGACCAATGTCTACCGATACGTCTCTTGAATCCAGTGAGCTGAGTTTTGAAGAGCTGCTGGAGGAATCTCTCGAAAAAAGCCGCATGGAACGCGGCGATATCGTGACCGGCACAATCCTCGCTGTGGATTATCATGGCCTGATTGTGGATGTGAACTGGAAGCATGACGGCGTTGTGTCCCGCCAGGACATTGAGCGCATGGGCATGGATCTGGAAGATTTTACGGTCAACGATGAAATCGACGTCGCCATCGTGCGCCTCGACGACATGGAAGGCAACCTCGTGCTTTCCGCAGCACAGGCCCGCCAGAACGAAGACTGGCAACGTGCCGAGCATCTCCAGGAGAATGATGAACCCTGGGATGGTATGGTCGCTGCGGCCAACAAGGGCGGCTTGATTGTGCCCTTCGGCAATCTGCGCGGCTTTATCCCGGCCAGTCACGTCGTTGATCTGCCGCGCGGCCTGAATGAAGATGACCGCGTGCGTTATCTGGAGACGTTGGTCAACCAGGAAATTACCGTCAAAGTCATAGAAGTTAACCGCAAACGCCGTCGTCTGGTCTTCAGCCAGCGCAACGCGGAACGCGAAACCCGCGATGCCCGCAAGCAGGCGCTGCTGCGCGAGCTTAGCGAGGGTGATATGCGCGAAGGCGTCGTCAGCGGCCTGTGTGATTTCGGCGCGTTTGTCGACCTGGGCGGCGCGGACGGCCTGATCCACATTTCCGAACTGGCCTGGCATCGCGTGCGCCATCCGCAGGAAGTCGTCAACGTCGGCGATCGCGTCAAGATTTACGTCCTCCACCTCGATTCTGACGGTAAGCGCATCGGCCTGAGCCTGAAGCGCCTGCAGCCGAACCCGTGGTCACTGGTGGAAGAAATGTACCATATTGGCCAGTTGGTCGAGGGCACTGTTTCGCGCGTTGAGCCATTCGGCGCGTTCATCGCCCTGGAACCAGGCATCGAAGCGCTGCTGCACGTCAGCCAGTTGAATGATGATCCAAATGCCGACCCGCGCCGCGAGCTTTATGAAGGGCAGCGCGTTCTGACTCGGGTCATCAGCATCGAGGCGGAAAAGCAGCGTTTGGGCCTCAGCCTGAAGGAAGTCCAGCAGGCCGAGCGTGAACAGTGGGAAGCGCAGCGTGCCGAAGCCGCCGCCGCGATGGTCTCTCATGAGGTCGAAGAAGAAGAAGAAGACACTGAAATCGAGGAAGCCGCTGAACTGGCAACCGAAGCCGATGGTGGAAACTAACGCTTTCCTCGTGTATAATCAGTAGGCGCTAAACGGATAGTCTATCGAGTGAGGTACAGACAACTTTATGGCTTCTGTAAAACTTAAACCCGGCGAATCACAGGATTCATTGCTGCGCCGCTTTCGTAAGCGCGTGACGAATGCCGGTATCCTGAGCACGGTGCGCCGCAAGCGCTGGCATATCAGCAAGAGCGAGCTGCGCCGCATTGAGAAGAAAAAAGCGATTCGACGCGCACGGCGTCGCCAGCGTAAAGCGGCGGCCCGGGGCGGCCTCTAGGAACTGCCTATCCAGGCTTTTCCGGGTGCTACCCGCGCGTGCGAAGTTAAGGGAACTCACAAACCGCTGCCCACATGGGCAGCGGCTTGTTGCGTTATAAGCGATAATCCATAGAGTGAGCCACATGAAGGAGTTATATGGCTAAGCAAGAAGAAAAGCTCGAACTTGAAGGTACGGTCGTTGAAGCACTGCCCAACACGCAGTTCATCGTAGAACTGGATAACGGACATCGCATCCTGGCCTATCTGAGTGGCAAGATGCGTAAGTTCTACATCCGTATTCTGCTGGGCGACCGGGTGAAGGTCGAAGTTACCCCGTATGATATGAACAAAGGGCGGATTACTTACCGTCACCGTGACAGCCGCATGTCAGAAGCCTGATCGCAGCCTGACCCCTAATTGAGGCAGCGCGGGGTGACCCGCGTGGCCTTGTCATCATCTCACACCTCATGCGGCTCACAGCGACAGCGTGTGAGCCTGCTCTTGTTTCTGCTGTGTATGATGGGGCTGGGCGACGCTGCGGGGCTTCTCTCCCCAGTGAACGGCCATCGTGCCGAACATAAACGTCTTGAAGGCGACCTGCTCAAATCCGGCTTGCTGGACAAGTGCAACCAGTTCAGGCGGGGTTTTAAACGCCTGCGTGGATTCCGGCAGATAGGTGTAGGCATCGGCGGCTTGTTTGCCCCCGATCAGACGCCCCAGCGCCGGGATGACGAATTTCAGGTGCATCAGGATGAAGGGCCTGAGCACGTTGTTCGGTGGCGGTGACGTATCCAGTATTACGATTCGCCCACCGGGCTTCAACACACGAAATTGCTCGTTCAGCGTGCGGCTGATGTCGATCACGTTGCGTACCAGATATCCCGACACAACTGCGTCAAAGCTCTCGTCCGCGTAGGGCAGGTTCAGCGCGTCTGCCCCTGTCCAGCCCACCTGTGCGCCTGTGCTCTGCTGCTGACCGACGCGCATCATCCCCAGCGAAAAATCCGCGCCGATGACGGTTGCATCAGGGACGGCCTGGCGTGCTTCAAAGGCGATGTCACCTGTGCCCGTCGCCAGGTCGAGCAGACTGCCACCCGCTGGCAGCTGCGCCTGACGGATCACAAAGCGCCGCCAGCGCATATCCTGGCCGAAGGTCATCAGACGATTCATCAGGTTATAGCGACCGGCGATGCGGTCGAACATATTCTGCACATAGCGAGCGCGCTCGCCACCGGTGAGGTGCGCCATGATTCTTCCTCTACTCGTCTTTAGATCATTGATAAACCAGTAAAACGTCCATACGGAATCATACGCGTAATGGGTTAGCGCGGCATGAGCCAGAGGCTGGCATCAAACGCTGGCGGGTCGCTGTGCGACGATGGCCACCCAGTCGCCCTGGGTGTAGCGTCGCTGCGGCACCAGGCCGGTCCTGCGCAGTGCCGCCTCGACATCATCGGCCTGTTCGTCAATCAAACCGCTGAAGATGCCGATGCCGCCCGGTCGCACTGTCTCGCCCAGGTGATTGTCGCACATGGGGATGATGACTTTGGCCAGGATGTTGACTACGATCAGATCAAAGCGCCGCGATGAGCTGACGACGCTCTCCAGGCTGCCGGTCTGCGCGGTGACGCGGTCGGCCACGCCGTTGTCTGTGGCGTTCTCTGCTGTGACATCCACGGCGATCGGGTCGATATCCAGGGCGAGGACGTGCGCAGCGCCCAGCTTTAGCGCGGCGATACTGAGGATGCCACTGCCGCAGCCCAGATCGAGGACCTGCACCCCCGGTTTCACCGTTTCCTCTAGTGCTTCCAGACAGAGCTGCGTGGTCGGGTGCGTACCTGTGCCGAAGGCCATGCCCGGGTCCAGGCTGATGAGCACGTCGTTCGCGGCGGTCTCTACCTCGATCCATCGCGGGCGGATCAGCATACGCTGGCCGATACGAACCGGCTTGTAGTGGGCTTTCCAGGCTTCGGCCCAGTCCTCATCCTTGACCTGCTTGTAGACGGGTTCACCAACCGGATACATCATGTTCAGATAGCGCAGCACCTGGTTGATCTGCTGGCGGGTGTGCTCGGCGTTGTCGTCATCCGGGAAGTACCCGCGCACGATCAGATACTCCGGCGGCGGCACCTCGCCGTCGTCCCAGGCGTTGGGCATGATGCCGTCCTGTTCCACGGCGACACCCTGGGTGCAGAACTTATGCAGTTCCTGCGCGACGGCTTCGGCAGCTTCGCCATCGACGCGCAGGCTGATCTCGATCCATTGGGGCATGGGTGTTAATCCTCAAAAATGGGGCATTCAACGGAATGCCCCATTACACAGGTCAGGGTAGGGATTGGCTTAGCTCTGTTCGCTGTTGAAGAAATCCGACATGCGGGCGAAGAAGCCCTTCTCCTGGGGCTGGATGCCCCCGCCGAAGGTCTCCGCCAGTTGGGCGAACAACTCGCGCTGCTTGTCCGTGAGTTTGGTCGGGACAGCCACCGTCACATAAACGAGCTGATCGCCGCGCCCGGCGCTAGTGCCGTCGTTGCGCAGGCGGGGCATGCCTTTGCCGCGCAGACGGAACGCCTTGCCCGTCTGCGTGCCCGGGGGTATGGTCAGCTCAACATCACCGTCGATGGTCGGCACCTTGACCTTATCGCCGAGTGCAGCCTGCGCCACGTTCAGCGAAACGTCGATCATGATGTCGTTATCCTGACGCCGGAAGTACGTGTGTTCCTCAACGTGGACGACGACGAACAGGTTGCCGGGTGGCGCGCCGTGCTCACCGACATCGCCTTCGCCGGTGTACTGGATGCGCAGCCCATCGTGGACGCCTGCCGGAATGGTCACATTAAGCTTGGCGCTCTTGCGCCGCCGACCGCTACCGTCACAGTTGGGGCACGGGTCAGGGATGATCGTGCCACGACCACCACAGCGCGGGCAGGTCGTCATACGGACGAATGATCCCAGCGGCGTCTGGCTGACGCGCCGCGTCTGACCGGTGCCGGTGCACTCCGGGCAGGTGACTGGCTGGCTGCCTTCGCGCGCGCCGCTGCCGTGGCAGACGTCACACTCCGTCAGCCGCTCGAATTCGATCTCACGTTCGACGCCGGTCGCGGCTTCCATAAAGCTGACGGAGACATCCACGCGGATGTTGCCGCCTCGCGCCGGACCACGTCGAGTGCTCGTCTGACGGCCAACGAACGAACTGAAGAGGTCTTCGAAAATGTCTTCAAAGCCAGCGAATCCCGCTGCTCCGCTGTAACCAGCGCCTGCGGCACCGTTCACCCCGGCATGGCCGAAGCGATCATAGCGTGCGCGCTTCTGATCGTCGGAGAGGATTTCGTAGGCCTCGTTGATCTCTTTGAATTTGGTTTCAGCATCCGGCTCTTCGCTGACATCCGGGTGATACTGGCGCGCCAGCTTACGAAATGCGCGTTTGATGTCGTCTTTGCCGGCGTCGCGTCCGACACCGAGTACGTCATAGTAGTCTCTGGCCATACCTTCTGCCTGTTTACTCCTACCCCTGATTGGATATGGTATGGATCAGGGCGCTGCCGCATGCGACCGCGCCCTGCATCGATCTAGCTTTCGGTGTATTCTGCGTCGATGACGTCTTCGTCATCCTTGTCCTTACGGCCAGCGTTATCAGCGCCTTCGGCCTCAGGACCGCGTGCGTCGGCTCCGGGTGGCGGTGTGCCACCTTCGGCACCCTGATACATCTGCGAACCCAGTGTCTGCAACTGCGCGTTGAGCGCTTCCGTGGCGTCCTTGATGGCAGCGATATTGTCCCCATCGAGCGCCTTGCGCAGTGCGTCGATCTTCTCCTGCGTGGCGGTCTTGGCACCATCTGGCAGGCGATCGCCGTAATCGCGCAGGAACTTCTCCGTATTGAAGAGCGCGCCGTCGGCGTGGTTGCGGACTTCCACCTCTTCTTTGCGGCGGGCATCTTCGCTGGCGTACTTCTCTGCCTCGCGTACCATCTGATCGACTTCGCTGTCGCTCAGGCCGCTGCTCGCGGTAATGGTGATTTTCTGCTCTTTGTTGGTGGCGCGATCACGGGCGCTGACGTTCAGAATACCGTTGGCGTCAATGTCGAAGGTGACTTCGACCTGTGGCACGCCGCGTGGGGCTGGTGGCAGCCCATCCAGGATGAACTGGCCAAGCGACTTGTTATCGCGGGCCATGGGGCGCTCGCCCTGGACGACGTGGATCTGCACCTGCGTCTGATTATCAGCGGCAGTGGTGTAAACCTGCGTCTTGCTGATCGGAATGGTCGTGTTGCGCTCGATCATCGGCGTGGCGACACCGCCCATGGTCTCTACGCTCAGCGTGAGCGGCGTCACGTCCAGCAGCAGGATGTCCTTGACGTCGCCGCCGAGCACACCGGCCTGGATCGCTGCGCCCAGGGCCACAACCTCATCAGGGTTGACGCCCTTGGTCGGCTCTTTGCCGAAGAAGCTCTTCACAGCTTCCTGAATGGAAGGCATACGGGTCATACCGCCGACGAGCAGCACTGCGTCGATGTCGCTTGCCTGCAGGTTCGCATCTTTGAGCGCGTCGCGGCATGGTTTGATCGACTTCTGAATCAGATCATCGACCAGGCTCTCCAGCTTGGCGCGGCTAAGCGATACGTTCAGGTGCTTGGGACCGCTGGCATCCGCCGTGATGAACGGCAGGTTGATATCCGCGCTGAGCGTGCTGGACAGCTCGATTTTGGCTTTCTCTGCGGCTTCTTTCAGGCGCTGTAGTGCCTGACGATCCTTGCGCAGATCGATACCGTTTTCCTGCTGATAGGTATCAGCCAGCCAGTCGATGATGCGCTCGTCGAAGTTGTCACCGCCCAGGTAAGTATCGCCGTTGGTGCTCTTGACTTCGAACACGCCATCGGCAATTTCCAGGATGGTGATGTCGAAGGTACCACCGCCCAGATCATAGACGGCGATGGTACCGTCGCGCCGCTCGTTGAGGCCGTAGGCCAGCGAAGATGCGGTTGGCTCGTTGATGATGCGCAGTACTTCCAGGCCGGCGATCCTGCCAGCGTCCTTCGTGGCGTTGCGCTGTGTATCGTTGAAGTAAGCTGGAACGGTGATCACCGCCTGCGTGACTGTTTCGCCCAGGTAGGCTTCAGCGTCGGATTTGATCTTCTGCAGGATCATCGCGCTGATTTCCGGCGGGCTGTAGTCACGACCGCCCATTTCAATGCGGACGTCCCTATTAGCGGCGGCCTTCACGTGGTAGGGCACCCGGGTGGTGGCTTCCTTCACCTGGCGGTCGTCGTACTGCTTACCCATGAAGCGCTTGACGCTGAAGATGGTATTTTCCGGATTAACGACCGCCTGATTGCGAGCGACGCGGCCCACCAGACGTTCGTTGCCCTTCATCGCGACGACAGACGGAATCAGGTTGCTGCCTTCTGATGAAGGAATAACAGTGGGTTCGCCACCTTCCATCACGGCAACCACGCTGTTGGTCGTGCCCAGATCGATGCCAATAATGCGTCCCATATGGTTGTTTGCTCCTGCTGAAAGTTTTGGTCAAGTGGTGGTTGGCCGCGATGCGACGGTCTACCAGGAGAGGGACATGCCGGTATCGGCGCGGACATGCCCCGTCAGCTCATGCAATGTCAGGATGCGACCCGGACAAGCGCCGGTCGCAGGACCGTTTCGCCACTGATATAGCCCTTTTGCAGCGTCTCCATAACGATGCCGCTGTCGTATTCGTCACTGGGGCCCATGCCGACCGCCTCGTGCAAGCGCGGGTCGAAGGGCTCGCCGACCGGGTCGATGACCTCGACGGCGTGTTTTTCCATCAGCTTGTCGAACTTCTTGAGTATCAGCGCAGTACCTTTGACCCACGGATGATCGGCCAGATCTTCCGGGATGTTCTCGAGTGCGCGGTCGAAGTCATCTGCGATAGGCAGGACGTCGCCCAGGGTATCCAGGGCGGCACGTTCATGAGCCTGGCTAAGCTCGCGTTCGACGCGCTTTTTGTAATTCATGAATTCCGCCCGCGCGCGCTGCCAGCCTTCCAGATTGGCTTTGGCTTCCTGGCGTGCGGCTTCAAGCTGTGCCATGAGTTCCTCCGTACGAGCCGTCTCGTTGCTCGCCTCGTTCTTATCGGCAGCGTTAGGTTCGGCGTTGGGTGTGGCCTGCGTACCTTCTGACGGGGCATTTGCAGCGGCTTCCGCCGTGGAATCTGGCGTATTTTCGGGTTCGGCCTGAGCGGTATCTGCCTGTGATTTCAGAGGTTCGTCGGTCATTTCTGCTCCTGTGCGCGTTTACGTATGTGCCATCCTGAAGGCTGACGGCACCCTCTCTGCACAATTTTGCCATCATAACGGGATAAGTGTAGCGAACAAGTCATAGAATTGTATTAAATTATTCGCCTGATTCGCATGCCCTTAAGGGACGTTCAGCTCAGGGGTGGCCGCGTGATCGTATTGCTGTTGTCTTCCTCTAAGGCATTTAAGGCATTATCAGAATGAGACTCGTAGAGATGCATGAGCGTGTTGGTCATGAGGCCAGAGACGTGGCGCACAGTGCTGATGGCGCGCCCGTAGTTGATATGTGTCGGCCCGATGACGCCCAATGCACCCGCCACGCTGCCGGGCAGGCCATAACGGCTGATGATGATGCTCACGCGGTTGATCTCTGCCAGCTTGCCCTCGCCCTCGATGATCACGCGCACACCGTCGCCATCTTCTGGCGATTGCAGGAACTCGGCCAGGATCATCTCCAGGAAGGGCCGTTCTTCCAGTACACGGACGGCTTGTTGCACGCCCTCGCCATCCTGGAAGTTGCCAATAATCTCGCTGAGGCCGTCGCGGTATACGACGCGGAAGTGCTGACTGGTGCCTGTGTCGAGCAGGTCGGCGGCCAGTTCGGCGACTTCGCGCTCCAGAAGCGGGAACTGGCGACCCTTAAGCCTGACCTGATTCGCGTTCAGGTTGGCGCAGATGCCGTTGATGCGCTCGGCGGCCTCGCTTAGCGTGGGCTGGGGTACCGGCTCGGCCAGGCTGAGCATGCGCTGATGCACCGTCCCGCCCTGTGTCACCAGCACCAGCAGCGCCAGCCTTCCCTGAATGGCAATGAGCTGCAAGTGTTTGAAGCGCGTCGAATCGGTGATGGGCGGCGTGACGAGCGAGGCGCTGTGAGCTGTCACGGCCAGGACGCGGGCGGCTTCGCGCAGCCAGTGCTCGAGTATCGCCGGCATCTGGCCGAACTTCTGCGTTACCAGGTTGCGCTCCGCCAGTGGCAGATCGCTGTGCTGCATGAGCGACTTGACGAAGTAGCGGTAGCCGCGTGCCGTCGGGATGCGCCCGGCGGAGGTGTGCGGCGCGCTGATGTAGCCCAGCTCTTCCAGACGGGCCATGTCGTTGCGCACCGTCGCCGAACTCACGCCAAGGTCTTCGCTCTCGGCGAGTTGCTTGGAGCTGACTGGCTCCGGGTTTTCTGTATAGGTCTGGATGATCATCGCCAGGATGCGTTCCTGGCGGCGGCTGAGTTCTGGGAGAAAGTGCGCTTCGCTCATGGGTCACTGGTTGCTGCGTCATACACGGCACCACCGACGGTGGATAGTTAACCCGGTAACGGTAGCTCACGCTGGTCGCAGACTATGGTTGGTTCGGTTGATGCACTTTCTATTTTAACGGCAGTATGACCTTAACTTCAAGGCACGTGAACTTGGTATGTGTCTGGATGTGCAGGGGGCATGTGTTGGGCATGATCGGTGTAAGATCGGGTGAATCTCCGGCGTCTGAGAGCTAGACTGCCGGGGTGAACTCGGCTAACATGGCAAGTATAAACTTGATAATAAGTCACAACGAGCGAATTCAGGAGAGCCAGATGGGCGCCAAGACCTTTGAAGTAAATGAGGCTGATTTCCGGGTGGAAGTGCTGGATAGCGAACTGCCGGTATTGGTAGATTTCTGGGCGGAGTGGTGTGGACCGTGCAAGATGATTGCCCCGATTGTGGACGAGATCGCTGGCGAGTATGACGGCAAGCTGCGCGTCGCCAAGGTCGATGCCGATGAAAATCAGAACGTGCTGATGCAGTACGGCATCATGGGTATTCCCACGCTGATTCTGTTCAAGGGTGGTGAGCCGGTCGAGCGTATTACCGGTTACCGTCCGAAGCAGGACATCGTCAAAAAGCTGTCGCCGCATCTCAACTAAGCTGATTCACCATAAGTCGTAAATCAAAGCGCCCCCTGTCTGGGGGCGTTTGCATGTATGAACACTACACATGTGACTGATTCAACATCCGATTCAGTCAGAGCCAGGCTCGGCGCTCAGACGCCTGTCCTGCGGCTGCGACCGTGCAGCTTCGCTGGATTGCGGCGCCAGCGGGATGTACACATGGAAGGTGGAGCCTTTGCTGAGCATACTATCGACCTCGATAACGCCGCCGTGCTGCTGCACGATGCCGTAAGAGAGCATCATGCCCAGACCAGTCCCGGCTTCCTTGAGCGCCTCCTGATTGCTGCTGCGGAAGTACTTCTCGTGGAACAGGCGCGCCACGTCCTCTTTGCTCATGCCGATGCCCTCGTCCGTCACGGAGACGCGCAGCATGTCGCCGCGCTTCTTCCCGCGTGAATCGACGTAATTCCTGACAACCTCTGCGCTGATGGTGATGGTGGTGTCTTCGGGGCTGTATTTGTGCGCGTTGCTGACGAGGTTCGTCAGTACCTGGATCAGGCGTGTTTCGTCACCCAGGACCAGCGGCAGGCCCTCCGGCACGTTGTTGACCAGTTCCTGGCGTTTCTCATCGAGAATGTGGACGAAGGGCTGCAGCGCACCGATGACCGCGTGGCGAATGTCCATTGGGGCGACGTCCACACGGAATTCGTTGGCGTCGATACGGGCAGCGTCGCGCAGGTCAGCAATGATCGTTTCAAGCTGGCTGACGTTGTTGCGCACGATCTTGAGCAGGCTTTTCTGCTGGTCGCTGAGTTCGCCGGCCATGCCCATCAGCAGACCATCGGCATAACCCTTGATCGGCGTCAGCGGGTTTTTGAGTTCGTGCGCGGCGAAGCCCATGAAGGTACTCTTGGAGCGATTAGCTTCCGTCAGGGCGGTGTAGAGCTGTGCGTTGGCGATGGCGATGCTGGCGTGCTCCGCAAGACGTTGAGCGAATGCCCAGTCGTTCAGGTTGAACGCAGGCCGACGGCTCTTCTCGAGCATCAGCACGGCGTTGATCTCATCGCCGCTGAGCATGGGCACGGTAATCTGACTCAGGCTGTCTGCCAGCCCACCGCGATAGTCCGGGTCGATGCTGACATCCGCCGCAAGATCGGCTGATTTGGTGCGCATGACGCGGCCCACGATACCCTTGTCCAGCGGCCAGATCAGTCCCTCAGCGCCCTGTGGGTATTCGTCTTCACCGTAGCCTTCTACGGCGACGATTTCCAGATAAGGTGGGTTGTGGTTCACCAGACCGAGCGCACCCGCCTGTGCCTCCAGCACGCTCATGGCGGATTGCACCGTGATGCGCGCGACTTCGCGCAGGTCGAGTGTGCGGTTAAGGTCGCGGTCGATGTTCTCCAGGATTTCAAGTTCGCGTACGCGGTCAGCGAGCTGGATGTCCTGCATCTGCAGCAGGCGCGCATTTTCAATAGCGACCGCTGCCTGCCCGGCGAATGTATTGAGTAGTGTGGCATCCGCATCGATGAAGATGCTGCCGTCGCGCTTATTCATGACCTGCAGCACGCCAATGACGCTGTCTTTGGCGATAAGCGGTACTGTCAGCAGGGAGCGTGCCCGCGTCGCTTCGGAGTCGAAGTCGCGCGCGTGGCGCGGGTCGTCGGCCACATCGTTGACGATGGTCGCCTCACCATTAAGTGCGACCTCACCGACAATGCCTTTACCGGCAGCGATGCGCGTGCCCAGTAGTTCGTCACCTGCACCGCCAATCACCACGCGAAATTCGAGGTCGCGGCTGCTATCATCCACTGTCAGCAGCAGTGCACCGGCTTCTGCTTCGAGAATATCCACCGCGCTATCGGTGATGAGCTTCAGCAGGTTTTCGACGTCGCTCTCGCTGGCGACCAGTTGCCGTGCGATATCGTTCAGCACGGTGAGCTGGCGCTCGCGGAGTTTGGTCTCCGTAAACAGACGCGCACGCTCGATACTGGTAGCGGCCAGCGCAGCGATATCGACCAGGATTTTGAACTGCTCATCGGTGTAGGGCGTATCGTTCCCGGTCTTGCCGATGGCCATCACACCCAGTGTGGTTGATTTCGCGGTCAGGGGGACGCCCATCCAGGCGCGCAGGCGGGTCGTCTCCGGGCGGTTGCGCAGTCCCTGCGTCTCCAGCTCGGCGCGGTAATTCTCCAGGCGCAGCGGCTTTGCCGTTCGTGTGACGCGGCTGTAAGGGTCACTGCCGAAGCCCCATCGCAGATTTTCGTTACTCTCGATGCGGTCATCCTCTTCAAGGAAGAATGCGAAGTAAAGTTCGCGGCGCGTTTCGTCCGCCAGGGCGATATAGAAACAGGGAGCCTGCAGCAGTTTACTTGTCTGCGTATAGATCAGCTCCAGCAGGTCGTCGAAATCAATTGTGAAGCTCACCGCCTGGCTGACCTGGCTGAGCACGTCCAGCTCGCGGACGCGGCGTTCCAGCGATGACACGACCTGCGCGCGTTCCGTTGCGATTGAGAACTGCGCCGTCAGGTTGATGAGGAAGCGAATCTCCTCAAAGTTATAGTAGCGACGGTTAGCCCGGGGCGGTCCCAGGACGACAAAACCGTTCAGACGGCTGCTGCCGCGCATCGGCACCAGCACCGCGGCGCGCAGGATGCTCAGACGGCCACGCTCCGGCCACAACTGATGCGGCCACGGGCGATCCGGATACAGAATAATCGGCTGATCAGTCTCGCTCAGGAGTTTGATCAGCGCGCTATCCGCGCTGAAGCGAATCTGCGTATCACCATCGCTGCTGCCTGTGGTGTAGGCGACATAGTCCTGATCAGGGCCGCTCTGCTCATAGACGAAATGCGCGGTAGGCTGCACGATTTCATCCAGCAGATCGCGGTACGCCTTGACGATCTCCGGGTAGCTGTTGAGCGTTGTAATCTGCTGGCTGAAGCTCTCAATACTTTGCTGATAATTGCGGCGCGTGCGGTAGTAAATCGCATCGATGCGCTTTTGCAGCGCGTTCCGCAGTGGTGCGAAGAACAACACCATCCCAAACAGCAGCAGCCCCACGACGAATGGATCACTCGTATCGATGAAGCGCTGCGCGATCAGGGTAGTGCCGAAGACCAGCAGATAAATGCCCGTGAGGAGTGCCAGCAGCAGGACGCCGTAGGTGATGCCCCGGCTCAGAATGCGGTCGGTATCCATGCGCCGGTACTGCATGACCGCGTAAGCGATCGCCGCATTGGGGAACAGGAACAATACCATCAGCGTCTCAAAGGCGATCAGGTTATTCTGTCCACCCATGAGAATGGCGCGATTGATCATCCACAACAGCGCGAGCACGATCATCAGACTGGTGCCGATCAGCACGCTGTTGACCTGATCGCGGGTGACGGCGGTCACGGCGCGTGGGCGCTGGAACAGCAGCAGGAAGACGATACAGGCCAGCAGGCCCAGGATCATGAACGTGGTTGCAGTCTGCGTGGCGTTGTGGTCCCAGGGTGTGGCGGGATACAAATACTGATACAGGACCACCACACCGACGACACTGCTGATGGTCATCGGGACGATCTGCAGCCACGCCTGACGATAGAGCAGCGCCGGCTGATTGGGAAAAGTCAGGCCGAATGTCGCCAGCGCGCCGCCCGTCCAGGCTGCGGCCATCAGCCAGATTGGCGTTAGCTGATGTGTCGTCCCCACGTCGAACAGACCGCCGGCGTAAATCGCAGTCAGGAGGGCGATCATCGTGGCGAACAGCACGTGTGTCCGGGCGCCCCGCACGATCAGCAGCGTGATGCCAATGCCGATAATCACACAGCCCGCCAGGAACGGCAGCAGGAAATAGGCCAGAAAATCGCCGTTGGGGAAGGCGGTTAAGGTAAAGCTCGTTGTACAAGTGGCACTGTCGGCACCTTCGTTGACGTCGCAGAGTTCAGGGTCGAGCGGGGCGAAGCGCGCCAGACGCGTAAAGGTCAGGCTGATCGTGTCACCTACGGCATAACCGCTCAGGATTTCCTCAAAGCGTGCGCGTGTTGCGGCGTAATCGTCGTTCTGCACGGGCAGTGCCTGGTCATTCACTTCAAGGATGCGGTCCTGACGGCGCAATCCCGCATCCAGGGCGGCCCAGGTCGCGTCGCCGGTTGGCTGTGCCGCATTGACGACCATGGTGTATGTGTACAGCGCCCCGGTGAAGGGCTGCGCGCGCAGGTTAAAGGCCGAAACAGCATAGATGCCATATATGACGATCGTCACAACGGCGAATACCCACATTGCGACGTACCACAGCTTCGCGATGGGCTGTGTTCCCTGTCTGGGGGCAATGGCTGCGGACGCTTCGGCAGGTATCTGGGCGCGGGTGCTGGCTGGGTTCATGCGCGGTTTCCGTATCTCGCGTCGTGTGGCGCATCAAGTATGGGCGTGTGCATGGGGTCTGCTCCGGGCATAGCTCTGCTCACGGGATACCGATAGATGACGCACGACAGCAGTCGAACGCTGATGAAACGATATTGTAATTCTATCACAGCATGTCGATAGCACGAATAAAGCGCGTGAGTGTTTGGTTTGATTCGATCTGATGGGTGTCGGTTGTCAGGTCGCTTTTGTTATAATTGAACGAGATACAACCCTTATTTTTGGTCAAACCCTGCTTGCGAGGGTGCCCACACAGGCGAAAGCAGATATTCATGAGAGCAGCCCGCATTCTGATTGCGAAACCCGGCCTTGATGGTCATGACCGGGGTGCGAAGGTTATCGCACGTGCACTGCGCGATGCCGGCATGGAGGTCATCTACACGGGCCTGCGTCAGTCGCCACAGATGATCGCTGAGGCTGCTCTGCAGGAAGATGTGGATGTCGTCGGCCTGAGCATCCTGAGCGGCGCGCATATGACGCTGGTGCCGCTCGTGCGCGAAGCGATGGTCGCCGCTGATCTGGCGGACGTGCCGCTGATTGTCGGCGGCATCATCCCTGACGAGGACATCGACGCACTGCGCGAGCACGGCGTCGTGGCCGTCTTCGGGCCGGGGACCTCTACCGACGAGATTCGCGATTTCATTAACGGGCTGGTGGCCAGCAGGGACGCTCGTGACTGAAGCGCGCGACACCCGTCAGGCTGAACTGGTCGCCGCTGTACTGGCGGGTCAGCGAAGGGCCATTGCCCGCATGCTGACGCTCGTTGAGAATGGCCGCCCAGGTAAGGACGCAGCGCTGGCGGCACTCTTCCCACATACGGGCAAAGCCGCGATTATCGGCGTGACCGGCGCACCGGGGACGGGCAAAAGTACCCTGGTGAACGCGCTGGCACGTCATTACCGGCAGGCGGGGCGTACTGTCGGCATCATCGCCGTTGACCCCACCAGCCCTTTCTCCGGCGGCGCGATCCTCGGCGATCGCATCCGTATGAGCGATCACAGTGGCGATCCGGGCGTCTTCATCCGCAGTATGGCGACCCGGGGCAGCCTGGGTGGGCTGGCCCACGCCACCCGGGATGCCGTCCGCGTGCTGGATGCGGCTGGCTTTGATATCGTGCTGGTGGAGACCGTCGGTGCAGGACAGAGCGAAGTAGACATCGCCCGTACCGCCACGACGACGCTCGTCGTTGAAGCGCCAGGTCTGGGCGACGACGTCCAGGCGATCAAAGCCGGCATTCTTGAGATCGCTGACGTGTTGGTGGTCAACAAGGCCGATCGTCCGGGGGCGACCCAGACACAGCGCGCCCTGAAAGCCATGCTGGAATTAGGACACCCAGGCGACCGATTGGCCTTCTTTGCTCATGACAGCCAACTGCCACTCTCGGTACAATCGCCACACGCTAACGGTGGAGCGAACCCCGAAGACACGATGTGGCAGCCGCCGGTCATTGCTACAGTGTCTGTCGAGGGCAAAGGCATTGCTGAGCTGGCGGAGGCGATCGCAGCGCATCGTCAGTATTTGGAACACAGTGGGAGTGCGGCACGCTGGCAGCAGCACATCATCGCGCAGGAACTCATCGAGAGGATGCGCGATGTACTCGTCGCGCGTGAAATCGCACAGATTGAACCGGATCGGCTGCGGGCGATCGTGGCCGAAGTCCAGGCACGACGGCTTGACCCGAACGCCGCCGTCCATGTTTTGCTTGAGCAGCCATAGGCAATCCGCAACGCGGCGCAGGTCCGCAACGTAAAGGCTACAGAGGACGCTATGATGATAGACGAAACAGCCGACAAAATACCCGGGACGAAACTAGGCCGTTACGACGACCGTACCTCGCGCATGCGCTTCGGCAAGATGAAAATATTCTCCGGCAAAGCGTGTGAACATCTGGGCGAGGAGGTCGCCGCCTATATTGCCGCCCGTGAGGGCTACGAAGATCTGGAACTGGCCTCGTTTGAGCAGACGCGCTTCTCTAACGAGAACATCTTCATCAAACTTCAGGAAAGCGTGCGCGGTCGCGATGTGTATTACATTCAGACGATGGCCTCGCCTATTCATGAGAACATCATGGAAATGCTCATCATGATTGATGCGCTCAAGCGGGATTCCGCCTGGCGGATTAATCTGGTCGTGCCCTATCTGACCTACACGCGTTCCGATAAGAAGGATCAGCCGCGTGTGCCCATCACGGCGCGCCTGATCGCCAACATGATTGAGACAGCAGGCGCGGATCGCTACATAACGATTGATCTGCATGCCGGGCAGATACAGGGCTTTTTCAACATCCCTGGTGATGCGCTGACCGCCTTCTACCTGCTCAGTGATTATGTGCGCAGCAAGAACTGGGAGAACCTGGTCATCGTGGCGACAGACCTGGGCTTTGTCAAGGAAGCGCGCAACTGGGGCGAGGTCCTGGGCGTTCCTGTCGCCATCGTCGAGAAGCGCCGTGTTGCCAATGACGAAAACGCCGTTGCCATGTCGCTGATCGGTGATGTTGCCGGTAAGAATGTCCTGCTGGTTGATGATGAGGTCAACACCGCCGGGACGGTGATCAGCGCGTATAACGTCGTCAAGAACCACGGGGCGAACGACGTGTCGATTGCATTTACCCATGCGTTCTTCAATGAAAAGTCGCATCAGCGGCTGCAGTCGATCGACCTTAAAGAGATCATCTTCACCAATACGGTGCCGATCAAGCCGGGGTATCGCCTGCCGAACATGACGATTCTCTCCGTTGCGCCGATGCTGGCCGAGGTTATCCTGCGGGCGCATGAGGGGCGCAGCGTGGGCGAACTGTTCAACGAGTAGCGCCCTGGGCGTGCCCGGGGTAGGGCGCACCTTCGTAAGCGAGTGACAAAGGATATTGAGTGCCGGATAACGCCGAGGAACACCAGCAGCGGCCCCTGGCCGCTGACAACCCGCCGTCGCAGTCATCTTCGCAGAACCCGCTGCACGATGAATTCGAAGTCGCTGAAGGTCAGATCGAAGAAAAGCATCCTATCCGTGAGCTGATTGTAGCGGGTATGGCCTTCCTCGTGTTCCTTGCGGTGGTGACGATCGCCATAAATGCCATTGGCCTTGAACAGATTCAGACGTTCATTGAAGAAGCGGGCCCGCTGGGTCCGCTGGCATATATCGGCCTCAAAGCGGCGACATATATCTTCGCGCCGCTGACGAGTGGACCGATCCAGGTTGTAGCCGGGGCGATCTTCGGCAACGTCTGGCTGGGTGTGCTCTATACCCTGATTGGTGAAGTCCTGGGCGGCAGCGTCAGCTTCTGGCTGGCGCGGCGCTATGGTCGGCCAGTGGTGCGGCGACTGGTCGGGGCGCAGGGCATGCGGCGCGTGGACGAGTTTTATGAGACGCGCATGGGCGGTTGGCGCTCATTGGCTGTAGCGCGGATTGTCCTGTTCTCCTTCTGGGATTTCCTGAGTTATGCCGCGGGGCTGGCACCGGTGCGCTTTGTCTCTTATGTGCTGGTATCAGCGATTATGGGCTTCTTCCCGACGTTCTTCTTTGTTGCGCTGGGCAATTCGGTCATTGTGGATGGCGCGTCGCTGATCGTGATTTACGGCCTTGTCGCGGTGCTGATCGCGCTGCCGTTGCTCTTCTATCGGTCGATTGGGCGCTGGCTGGGTGGTCGACGCAGCCCATAAGTGCCGTAAGCTGACGGCATCCCTGCGCGTCTAATAGATGTGAGCTAAAGTCTGCAAACCTTATGCTACAATAGCCTGCGAAATATGCGGCTGAATTCTTCGTGCGTCGCTAACGATCTGCAAATACTGCTGTGCTACAATCTGGCGCAGTTTGCAAAAACATCTGCTGAATGATCCCCTGTTGAAGGTGTTCTATGTTGCGCAACGTGGTGAAAAAGGTATTCGGGGACCCGATGGACCGGGCGGTCAATAAGTACCGCGCACGCATCGAGCCGATTAATGCGCTTGAGCCGCAGATGAAAGCGCTCTCTGATGAGCAGCTCCGCGCCAAAACAAACGAATTCCGCGAGCGCCTGGCTGCGGGTGAGTCACTCGACGACCTTCTGCCGGAAGCTTTTGCTGTCGTCCGCGAAGCCTCTGTCCGTACAACGGGTCTGCGTCATTACGACGTGCAGCTCATTGGCGGTATCGTCCTGCACGAAGGTCGCATCGCTGAGATGAAGACTGGTGAAGGTAAGACGCTGGTCGCCTCGCTGCCGCTGTACCTGAATGCGCTGACCGGGCGCGGCGTCCATCTGGTGACGCCTAACGACTACCTGAGTAAGACCGGTCTGCAGCTTATGGGGCCGATTTACCACCTGCTGGACATGACTGCTTCCGTCATCCAGAACACGGGTGGTCGCCCTGACGAAGGTTCGTACCTCTTCGACCCGGATTATCTCAGCGATGATGCGCGCTATCAGAATTTACGGCCCATCAGCCGCCGCGAAGCCTATCGTGCGGATATCACTTACGGGACGAACAATGAGTTCGGCTTCGACTATCTGCGCGACAACATGGCCTGGGATGCTGACCGACTGTCGCAGCGTGATCTGCATTACGCCATCGTCGATGAAGTCGATAACATCCTGATTGACGAAGCGCGCACGCCGCTGATTATCTCCGGCCAGGCGGATGAACCATCCGATTACTACGCCAAGTTCGCCCAGATGGTCAAGAAGCTTAAGCCCAGCTCGCCGGAGAGCATTGATCTGGAAGAGCCAGATGGCGATTACGTGCTGGAAGAAAAAGACCGCGTCGTCTACCTGACGGAAGAAGGTGTCGAGAAGATCGAGGGCCTGATGCGCTCGATTGGCATTCTGCGGGCGGATAGTCTCTACCATCCTGATAATGCTGAGATGATTCCTTATCTGGATAACTGTTTGCGGGCGCAGGCGCTGTATCACCGCGACCATGAATACGTGATCCAGAACGGCGAAATCGTCATCGTGGATGATTTCACTGGCCGGTTGATGCCGGGCCGCCGCTTCAGCGAGGGGCTGCATCAGGCGATTGAAGCCAAGGAAGGCGTGAAGATCCGCCGTGAGAACGTCACTATGGCGACGATCACCTTCCAGAACTTCTTCCGCATGTATGACAAACTGGCTGGCATGACCGGTACAGCGCTAACGGAACAGGAAGAGTTCGAGAAAATCTATGAACTCGATGTCGTCGCCATCCCGACGAACCTGCCGATAATTCGTGAGGACAACAACGACTACATCTACATGAGCGAACACGCCAAATGGAAGGCGATCACGGACGACATCCAGCAGCGCGTCCGGCGTGGACAGCCGGTTCTGGTTGGTACGGTCGCCATTGAAACGTCCGAGCGATTGGCGAAGGAACTCAAGAAGGCGCTCAAGGACGAAATCGCCGGTGGCGACGTACGCCTGGAAGTGCTGAACGCGAAGCAGCACGAGCGCGAAGCATCGATTATTGCACAAGCCGGTCGGCCGGGTTCCGTGACAATCGCCACGAACATGGCCGGTCGTGGCGTCGATATCCTGCTCGGTGGTAACCCGGATGGTCTGGCGCGCGAGACACTGCGCAAGCAGGGCATCGACGTCACCGATGCCACCCACGAGCAGTGGGAGGAAGCCTACAAGGCGGCTAAGGCCCAGTGCGATGCCGATCGCAAGCGCGTGCTGGAAGTCGGCGGCCTGTATGTCGTCGGCACAGAACGGCACGAATCCCGCCGCATCGATAATCAGTTGCGTGGTCGTAGCGGTCGCCAGGGCGACCCGGGCGAGACGCGATTCTTCCTGAGCCTGGAAGATGACCTCGTCCGCCGCTTCAATGGCGAAGCGGTCAAGAAGTTCATGTCCTGGGCCAACCTGCCAGAAGATGAGCCGCTGGAACACGGCATGATCAGCAAGTCGATCGAGCAGGCGCAGGTGCGTGTTGAGGGCCACAACTTCGATATTCGTAAGCGCGTGCTGGATTACGACGATGTCGTAAACCGCCAGCGCGAAGCAATTTACAAGCAGCGCCGCGAGTGGTTGTACAAAGATGCGGAAGCGCTCTTTGAAGACTTCATGGCGATGATCGAAGATCGCATCCATGACACGCTTGAAGCGCACGCCGAAGGCGACGAGATCGCCGAGTGGGATGTCGAGCTGCTGTATAAGGACCTGCTGCTGGTCTATCCAGTGCCGGAGACAATCAACCCCGACACAATGGTCGAGATGACGCGTCAGGAGCTTGAGGATCAGCTGATTGAGGGCGCACGTCAGGCGCTGCAGGCCAAAGAGGATCAGCTCAATGAGGTCGAACCTGACCTGATGTCAAAAGCGCTGCGCCTGACAATCCTGCGCGCCATCGATACGCACTGGCAGCGCCACCTGACCGGCCTCGACGAACTGCGCGAAGGTATCGGCCTGATGAGCATCGCCCAGCGTGACCCGCTGGTAGAGTACCAGCTAGAAGGTTCGCGGATGTTCGAGACGCTGCAGGCCCAGGTCGAGGAGCAAGCCACGCGCCAGATCTTCATGGTGCAGCCGGTCATCGCACGGCAGCCCGTACGCCGCGCTGTGCAGGAACTGCGCAGCAACAGCGCTGACGACAGCAAGCAGCAGACTATCCGCAATACGCGGAAGCTGGGCCGCAACGATCCGTGCTGGTGTGGCAGTGGCAAAAAGTATAAGCAGTGCCACATGCGCAGCGATCAGAAGACCGGTGTACCCGCGCCAGAGAAGGCCAGCGTCGAACAATAAAGACCTCAAGGCAGCGGCAATGCATTAACCTGTGCCGCTGCCTGATTAATTGATTCTGTTATGTTTGCAGATTAAGAATTATAGTATAATGAGTTGGCGTGACGAAAAGTTGATGCGTACGGTGCAGTCCGCCGGATATTGAGCATCTATCGACACCACATTGATGCCGCACCAACCGCATGTTAGGGGCTTTTGCCCAAAGAGGCACAAACAGGATAAAACAATAACCTCAGGTTGTTTTTCCACACGGCGTTAACCAGAAAAGCGCTGCCTTTACCAAAACATCTTCTTGCCAGGTTGTAAGACATCTGCACGAAACAGGAGGAACATAGATGGTTCAGGCAACCTCGTCCAGTTATGTAACTGCCGAGATAAACGAGTCCTGGAAGGATTTTCTGCACGAGCAGATCAACTCGTTCGTCAAGTGGGACCTGGTGCGCTTTTTCCACGATAACCCCCATACCGCTGATACCGCAGAGAGTATCGCCCGCGTCGTTGGGCGAGACAACGTGACCGTCAAACGTGAGTTGGATGGTCTGGTCGGGTCCGGGTTGTTGCAGGTCAAGCAGGTTGGCGGGACCAGCATCTATACCATCACGACAAATTCGAAACTCCGTGAGCGCATCCGCGCTTTCATAACGGCCTGCCATGATCGTCAGTTCAGGATTCAGGCGATCAATCACATGATGAACGGGATGAGCTACACCGCTCATAGTTAGCGCTGTATCCGGTGATGCTGTATCCCTTGCGCGGCGCCGACACTGACTATTGATTCACAGCCAATGCCGGGCAGGATAGCCAGACATGGAAACGACGATACTGTCACAGTTCCTCTCGTTGTATGTGTGGTTTCCGTTGGCGGCTTTTCTGATGCTGATGCTGCTCATCGCGCGCTTCTACCAGAAGTTCTCCGGCGAGCAGACGCACTACTGGCTGTATATCCTGCCGATTGTCGCGTTTGGTTTTGTGGCAGTGCGGGGTGCCAGTGCCAACCGTGTTGAATCCGATATTGTCACCAGCCTGGTTGCTGCTGTAGCCGGGCTGGTGCTTTTATTTCTGGCGGTGCGGCTCTATCAGCGCATGATGTCGCCGCAGTCGCCGGATGGCCTCGAAGAAACCCCTACGATCCAGGATCGTTTCAGCGACCGCCCATGAGGCCCCGGCTGTGATCGTCCTCGTTGAATTGTTCGGTGTGATTGGCTGGCTGGCTGTCAGCGTGGCTCTCTGGGTCGTCGCCCGCTTGAGTTACCGGCTCGGCACGGTGACGCGTGCCCGCTCCTACTATCGGTTACTTTATGTGGCATCGATTCTTGTCGGGTTGGGCAGCCTGATGATCGCCTCCGCGCGTGTCGAGTGGTCATCAGTAGCGCCTGCCGTTCGTTTCCCTGGAGCCGTCTTCAACCTCGGCGAATTGTGTCTGGCCCTGGGCTTGAGCCTCGGATTGGCGGTTACGTGGTATTATTGGAGTTGGCTTCTCGCAGAGCGCGATTAGCGCCTGCTAACGCTCTGCTGATACACAATTTTCGCGCAGAGTAGTCAGACGTCCTGTGACTGTCAGACTCATAAAGGACAGCACTTGAACGATATGATCGATCGTGATGAGCTGGCGGTAATCAAGACGCTGCCGAAAGTCGAACTCCACCGGCATCTCGAAGGCGCGGTACGTCTGCACACCCTGCTCGAGATCGCCCGCGAGTTCGCGCTGGATATCCCTGCATATACCCCTGAAGTGCTGCGGCCTCTCGTCCAGATGATGCCGGGCCAGCCGCGTACTGCACAGCAGTTCCTGAGCAAGTTTCGTCTGCTGCGCAGCTTCTACCGCACGCCGAATCTCATCAGCCGGATCGCGCGCGAAGCCGTCGAGGACGCTGCGGCGGATAACGTTCACTATATGGAGCTGCGCTTCACCCCGAAAGCCCTGAGCGCTGCCGCCAATCTGAGCTTCGATCAGGTCATCGGCCTGGTGTGCGATGCAGTCGGGCAGGCGGCAGCCGATGCCGGGATTCGCGTCCGTCTGATCGTCTCCATGAACCGCCACGAGTCCGTTGAGCTGGGCGAACAGACGCTGCAGGCTGCGCTGGTGCATCGTGACAAGGGCATCGTCGGTGTTGATCTCGCCGGCAATGAAGCGGAATTCTCTGCTGCGCCCTTCGGGGCGATCTTCGCAGCGGCGCGAGATGCTGGCCTGGGCGTGACGATCCACGCCGGAGAGTGGGCCGGGTCGGAGAGCGTGCGTATTGCGGTTGAGCTTTTGAATGCGCAGCGGATCGGCCATGGCGTGCGCCTTGATGGCGATCGCGAGCTTGTTGCGCTGCTGGTCGAACAGGGAACAGTCCTTGAAACCTGCCCAATGAGCAACGTCCTCAGCGGCGTCGTGTCGGATTTATCCGCGCATCCCCTGCGTGATCTGACATCTCAGGGCCTGTACACCACGCTGAATACAGATGATCCGTCGGTGTGCAATGTCACGCTCAGCGAGGAAATAGCTGGTGCCGTCGCTGCCGGATTACTCAACCTGTCTGATATTGAGGCGTATACGCTGCGCGCGGCGCAGGCTGCTTTCCTGCCGGTTGATGAGCGCGACGAACTCGTGACCTGGCTGCGCTCGCGTTATGCCGCCGCCAACGTAGGATGATCTTATGCTCAAAATTGGAGAGATGACCGTCCATCTGATCAACGACGTGACGTATCGGGTGGATGTTGGCGGGGCGTTTGGCCTCGTGCCGCGCTCGCTGTATGCGCGTTACTTCCAGCCGGATGCTGATAACCTGATCCCGATGGTGCAGCTCTGTCTGCTGGTGCAGACGGCTGACAAAAACATCCTTATCGATACCGGATACGGTGACAAGGTGCCTGACCGCATGCGGCGCATTTTGCACTGGCAGGATCACAACGGGCTGCCGCGCGGCCTGGCTGAACTTGGCATTACGCCGGAGCAAATCGATCTGGTGATCAATACACACCTCCACGGCGACCATTGCGGCGGCAACACTCGCTATGCCGGGGACGCTGCGACCATCGAGCCGGTGTTCCCAAACGCGGAGTATGTTGTTCAGCGCCGGGAGTACGAAGATGCCACGCATCCGAATGAGCGCACCCGTGCGACTTATCTGGCGGAGAACTTCCAGGGGTTGGCCGATACCGGTCAGATGCGGCTGCTGGATGGCGATACGGAACTACTGCCGGGTATCTGGGGGCTGGTCACGCCCGGACACACGCCCGGACACATGAGCGTGCGCCTGGAAAGTGGCGGCGAGGCAGCCGCCTTCGTCTGTGATCTGGCCAGCTATGCCGTTCATTATGAACGTCTGGCCTGGATGACCGCTTATGACGTCGAGCCGCTCGTCACGCTGGAAACCAAGCGCACGTGGCAGCAGTGGGCCATCGAAACCGGCGCGACCCTGATCTTCGTCCATGATCCGAAGCGCCCGGTGGGGCGGCTGGTTATGGATGGCAAATCGCCAGCCCTTGAACCGCTCGACGTACCGATTTTCAACCTCGACCCGGCGGATTACGCCGACGCCTGACGCGCTTTACTGGCGCTCCTGCCATTCGTTGATGGCGGCCTGTATGAAGTTTCGAATGTCCGGGTCTTCTACCTCATCGACGGCTTCGTAGATGTCGCCATCAACCAGGATGCGTACCCCACCACTTGGCGAGGGCCGGATGCTGATTTTGTGCCCGTCCATCTGTGGCGTATAACGCAGCTTGTGTTGTAGATACGCATCGATCGCGCTGGCGATATCGACGGTGGGCGGTGCTTCGAACTTAATCTTGCGCCCGCGCAGGCCCTTTGCTTCAAACTCCAGCGGGTTGTCATCATAGCGATAGCTGGGCAGATCGCCGGGCATGGTCCCTTTTTCGTCGATGGGTGGGGGCGGCAGCATCTCCTCAGTGTTGAGCTTCTGAGGAGTGACCGTCTGTGTTGGCTTCTGTGTTGGCTGCGGTGTGGGCTTCTCCGGCGCGGCTGTCGGACGGGGTGCGTCGGCGGGTGCCGCTTTCAGCGGCCCATCAGCGAGTTCGGTCAGCAGGTCGCTGACCGTCCGCCGTGCAAGCGGTGCTTCTGACATCGAATAGTAAGCTGTACCGTTGAGCTGCACCAGCAGGCGGCCATCTGCGTCTCGCAGGATCGCCATGGCTGGCTCTGCGCTGACGGTGCGCCCATCTGCCAGACGCACTGCGCCGGCGGCTGCACTGGCTCCTGCACCGGCTCCTGTTGCGGAAACGCCATTGAGCAGGTCGCTGATGTCGGGTAGATCGACATCCTCTTCATCAGCGGGGCGTGCGGCGCGCAGCTCGGCCAGGGCGCTGCTGTTCGCCGTATTCGACGGCGTGTTGCTCGCCGACCTGGCGCGGTTGCGGCGCAGGATCGGGCGCAGAATGCCAAAGTACAGGATCAGCAGAGCGATGGGAATGATGATGTAAAACGCGAGGACGGGGAGTATCTGGGACAGGAAGTTGTTGAAATCCATAAGTTACGCTCCTGAAAAGTCCCTTCTAGCAGAATCCGGCATTCAGCCGGCATCGGACGGTAGGCGCTGACAGGTGGGGCAGAAATGCGTGCCCCGCTGTGCGACGCGTATCTTCGAGATGGGCGTACCACAGCGATGACAGGGCAGATTAGTCCGCCCATAGGCGTCGAAGTGCTCCTGTGAACTGCCTTTGCTGCCGTCGGGCTTGCGATACCAGCTAAGACTTGCGCCCTCATGCCTGATGCCATCCCACAGCGCAGATCGTACGCAGTCGTAGAGTGAGGCGATCTCCTCATCCGTCAGCGTATCAGAGCGGCGCAGGGGATGTAATTTCGACCGGTATAACGCTTCGTCAGCGTAGATATTGCCTACGCCTGCGATGAACGTCTGATCAAGCAGCAGGGCCTTCAATAGTTTGCTGCGCCCTGCCAACCGCGACTGAAAAACAGCCTGCGAGAAGCTCTCGTCCAGCGGCTCCGGCCCGAGTGGGCCGGTGACCAGCTCTACGGCATCCGTCAGATAGACGCGCCCGAACTTGCGGGCATCGCTAAAGCGCAGCTCTTCACCGGTCGCTAAACCAAACCTGACGTGTACCCAGCGATCGGCGTTGTGCTGTGCGTCAGCAGGGGTGACGTAAAGGCGTCCACTCATTTTAAGGTGCACCATCAGCAGTGCGTCTTCCAGTACGATGACGATGTACTTGGCGCGCCGCTCGATGGCCTCCACGCGCTGACCCACAACTCGCGCTTCGAACTGCTCCGGTGAGGGCGTGCGAATTGTAGGTAGCCAGTCGTACCAAAAGCTCGTTATGGTTTTGCCGATGAGGTCGGGGCGCAGGCCGCGCACGACCGTTTCGACTTCCGGCAGTTCAGGCATAGTCCCAGTGTAATCCCGTAATCTTATGTGGAGCGTATAAATTCGTTGACAATTCAATCGTCGCGCATGCAGCTTCGCCGAAGACCGCCGGATTGGTGGGTTCACCCCCCACAGTGGCGGCCCGGACATGCTATACTACAGGCGTTCACCCTGTGTGCTAGTCCCAAAAAAGAAGCCCATGTCCAGCGATTTCGTACATCTCCATGTTCATACAGAGTTCTCGTTGCTTGATGGCCAGAGCAAAATCAAGGACGTGATGCGGCGTGCCCAGGAGCTTGAGATGCCCGCCGTTGGCCTCACAGATCATGGGGTGATGTTCGGCGCGATTGATTTTTTCCAGGCAGCCAAAGAGGCCGGGGTTAAGCCGATCATCGGCATGGAAGCGTACCTCGCCCAGCGCGGTATGCAGGATCGTGATCCTCGCCTGGATAAGCGGCCCTATCATCTGCTGCTGCTGGCCCGTGATATGACTGGCTACCGCAACTTGCTGCGGCTTGCCACCGCCGCCCAGCTCGAAGGCTACTACTATCGGCCCCGCGTCGATTGGGCGCTGCTGCAGCAGCACGCAGAAGGCGTGATTGCGACCAGCGGCTGTCTGGCTGCTGAGGTGCCGCGCCTGGTCGAAGAAGGCCGCGAGGATGATGCACTGGCGAAGATCGGCCAATACTACGAAGTCTTCGGCGAAGAGAACTTCTACCTTGAGATTCAGCCACATGATATTGACCAGCTCGAATCGCTGAATCGCTGGCTGGTGGATTATCGTAAGCGTGGGCATACGCCGGTCCGGCTGCTGGCGACCAACGATATGCACTATGTCCGCAAGGAAGATGCCGACCCGCATGACACGCTGCTGTGCATCCAGACTGGCTCGCGCAAATCGGATACCGATCGCCTGACGCTGACGCCGATGGGCAGCTACTACATGAAGAGCGCCCAGGAGATGCGGCAGGCTTTCAGGGGTGTGCCGGACGACATGATCGATGAGGCGTTCGCCAATTCGCTTAAGATCGCTGAGATGTGCGACATTAACCTCGATGTCGAAGGGTATCATCTGCCCGTCTTCCCGGTGCCAGAGGGCTTCGACAATAAATCATACCTGCGCTATCTGGTCGAAATGGGCATGGAATGGCGCTATGGCGCAGGCTGGCAATCCGACCCGGTGCTGACGGAGCGCGTCGAGCGCGAGCTAGGCATCATCAACAAAATGAAATTCAACACCTACTTTCTGATCGTGTGGGACCTGTGCGAGTTTGCGCGGGCTGCCGATATCTGGTGGAACGTCCGTGGCAGTGGGGCGGGCAGCGTCGTCGCCTACAGCCTGGGGATCACAAATATTGATCCCATCCAGAACAGCCTGTTGTTCGAGCGCTTCCTTAATCCGGGTCGTGTCAGCATGCCTGATATTGATCTGGATTATCCTGATGATCGCCGGGCAGAGATGATCGCCTATGCTGCCGAAAAATACGGCGAAGATCGCGTGGCAGCTATCATCACGTTTGGGACGATGGGCGCAAAAGCCGCCGTGCGCGATGTCGGGCGCGCACTGGACGTCGACCTGATCAAGATTAACCAGGCAGCGGCGCTCATCCCGACGGAGGCCCGTCAGAAGCAGTTGCGCGAGTATATCGACGCCAGCGCGGAGCTGAAGAAACTCTACGAAAATGATCCCGACATCGCCAAGGTGATGGATACCGCGATTAAGCTCCAGGGGATGACACGTCACGCATCGACGCATGCAGCCGGAGTGATCATCTCTGATAAGCCGCTGGTGGAGTATCTGCCGCTGCACCGCATCACCGGTACAGACCCGAGCGGCGGTTCGCTCAAGGCGGTGACGCAGTTCCCAATGGAGACCGCCGAACACATCGGCCTGCTCAAGGTCGATTTTCTGGGCCTATCCACGCTGACGATCCTGCGCAAAGCCTGCGATCTGATCGCACAGCATCAGGGCAAGCGCTACAACATGGGCAATATTCCCTTCCGCCATGATGACCCACGCCTGACGGCCGAGGATCAGCGGCGGCTGGACGAAGCCTTCCAGATGCTGGGGCGCGGCGAGACGGTCGGCGTGTTCCAGGTGGAAAGCCCCGGTATGCAATCCATGCTGCGCGGCATGCGCCCGAAGGTCTTCGAGAATATCGTCGCTGGTATTTCGCTGTATCGTCCCGGCCCGATGGAGTTCATCCCGCAGTATAACCGCCGCCTGCATGGCGAAGAGCAGCCAGAATATCTGCACGAGAAGCTGGAACCGATCCTGAAAGAGACGCACGCCATCATCATCTTTCAGGAGCAGATCATGCAGATTGCCGGGGAGTTGTTCGGCTATGAGCTGGGCGAAGCCGATCTTATGCGTAAGGCTGTCTCCAAAAAGAAGCCGGATGACCTGCGCGAGCACAAGACCACCTTCATGGAGCGCGGCCCGCAGTACGGCATCCCTGAGGAGACTGCGGAGAAGATCTTCGATACGATCGAGTTCTTTGCTAACTACGGCTTCAACAAGGCGCACGCCTCGGATTATGCCGTCATTACCATGCAGACAGCATTCCTGAAGTGCCACTATCCAGAAGAATACATGACGGCCTTACTGTGTGTGCAGTTCGATGACAGCGCCAAAGTCGCCGTCTTCCTGGATGAGTGCCGCCGCCTGAACATCCCCATCCTGCCGCCGGATGTGAACTACAGTCAGATTGATTTCGACATTGAATCTATGGAAGATGGGCGGCGGGGGATCCGCTTCGGCCTGGCCGCCATCAAAAACGCGGGGGTTGGTGCGCTGCAGCACATCGTCGACGAACGTAATCGCGGCGGCCCCTTCTTCAGCCTGGCGGATTTCTGCCAGCGCGTCGATCTGCGGCAGGTTGGCAAGCGCGCCGTGGAAAGTCTGATTAAAGTTGGGGCGCTGCCCTTCGGCGCACGCGACGACCTGCTGGAATCCATCGACCGAATTATGGGCTTCAGCGTGGATTATCACAAAGCGCAGGACATCGGTCAGCTCAGCCTGTTCGGTGGTGCGGATGATATGGGTCAGGATACGCTGCAAATCCCACCTGCCAAGTACCCGGTCAAGCTGCGCGAACAGCTCGCCTGGGAGCGTGACCTGCTCGGCCTGTATGTTACCGGGCGACCCGTAGATAAGCACCGCGATGTCTTCCGCACGCTGAACACAGTCGAGGTCAAGTGGATGACCGAGGGCGAAGGCGGACCGGGCGAGAAGCACGTCGTCGTCGCGGGTGAGATCGTCGACATGCGCGATATCACGACCAAACAAGGCATGCAGATGGCCATCCTCAGCCTGGAGGACTGGCACGAATCCGCCGGTGTGATTGAGGTTGTGCTGTTTCCACGTGCCTATGACCGTACTAAAGCGGATTTCGAAGAAGCGCAGAAGTCGCTCAAGGTCGGTGAGATCGTCGGCATCTATGGCAAATACGATACCTCGCGCGAATCGCCACAGATCATCGCCGATCGTGTGACGACGCAGTTCGAGACGCTGCGGCCCGATAATGACGACTTCGATATGAGCAACGTTTACGTTCCCTCCTGGGCGGCCGAAGCGTCACCTGCTAACCGTACACCTGCACGCAACGGGCACACGGCTAACGGCGTCGCTAACGGCGTCGTCAACGGCCAGGTGAGAAATGGCCACACGCGCAATGGTTACGTGAACGGCCACGGCCACGACGACGAGTCGCCGTTCCTCTTCGATGAGGAGACTGGCGAACTCGTCGGCGATCACAATGAGCCGCCGCCCGTCGTCGAGGATGTGCTGCCAGCGTCTTACAGCCCGCAGGCTCCCTCGCTGGAACCACAGTTCGGCGCAGTCACTGACGAAGTCGCACCGCCCGAACCGGCGGCGACTGAGACCGGCGATGCGGATGAAGGCCCGGCATGGTCCAGCGGTGAACACATCCTGGATATGGGCGAAAACCCATTCGCGGAGTTTTCGCACAAGGGGCCTGGCCAGCATGTGATGGTCACCTTTCCCCGGTCGGCCAATTTCGATCAGGATCGGCGGCGGCTAAGGCGGTTGCACAACCTGTTCGTCAAGTATCCCGGACAGGATACCTTCTCGATCGTCATCACCGGCAAACCACGCGATGTGACGATCAAGTATTCCCAGACAACCGGCTTCTGTGAGGAGCTGCGGCGCGATCTGGCGGCAATCGTCGGCGAGGATGCCATTCAGATCCGGTGAGTAAAATCACGGTGCCAACCACCGCACCTGTCAGCGCGATTGCTGAGTGCTTAATGCCTTCTTCAAGCGAGGGTGTTACACTAAACAGGTTTACACATATCAGCCGCTGACGCTGCGCGCTGGTCGGTGGCTATCATCAGGGTAGGGATTATCGAGTGTCGTACTGCGGCCCACGATCGGAAGTGGTACGCGTTGAGATTACAGAGGAGAGTTACCCGCATGAAGCGAATCGCCGTGATGACCAGTGGCGGTGATGCACCAGGAATGAATGCGGCAATCCGTGCGGTTGTCCGCACCGGGATTAACTATGGCCTGGAAGTCTACGGGGTCCGGCAGGCGTATGCCGGTCTGCTATCAGGAGATATGCAGCGTTTAACCACCCGTGAGGTAAGTGGTATTTTGCAGCGTGGTGGGACCATCCTGCAGACCGCCCGCAATGACGAGTTCAAGACAGATCAGGGGCAGCGTAAAGCACAGCGACGCCTGAACGAACACAATATCGACGGTGTGATCGTCATCGGCGGTGATGGCAGCCTGCGCGGGGCGCACGTGCTGCACACGATGGGCGTGCCGGTTATCGGTGTGCCGGCGAGCATCGATAACGATATCTATGGCACGGATACCAGCATTGGCGTCGATACCGCGCTGAATACGATTCTCGATGCGCTCGACCGCCTGCGTGATACGGCAACGTCCCATAATCGCTGCTTTTTGATCGAGGTGATGGGGCGCAACTGCGGCTATCTGGCGCTGACCGGCGGCATCCTGGGGGGCGCTGAGGTCATCATCACGCCGGAACGCCCGCCGCGTATGGAAGACGTCGCCGCCGAGCTGGAAGCCGCCTATGTCAAAGGCAAGGCACATGCAATCGCTGTAATGGCGGAGGGTGCGCCCTACAAAGCGACCGAACTGGCGGAATTCCTGGAGAAGCAGCACGTCGGTTTTGAAATTCGCCTGACGATCCTGGGGCACATTCAGCGTGGGGGCAGTCCGTCCGCCTTTGATCGTCTGCTGGCGACGCGGATGGGTGTTGAGGCCGTCAAGCGCTTGATGTCAGGTGACAGCGGTGTGATGGTCGCGCGACAGGGTCGCGTTCAGACTACCGTGCCCCTGGGTGAGGTGACGTCGCAGCAGCGCAACATCTCAGAAGATTACTTTGAGCTGGCGCGCGTTCTGGCCTGATCTGCAGGTCAGGCCTCGCGGCTGAGCTGGCCGACGCGCGCTTTCAACAGGCTCATCAGCGGCAGGACGGGTACTTTCAACTGGGTGCCGCGTTCGCCGGCGCTGATGACGACATGCTGCAGTTCTGTCGCGGGCTGGTCCAGGTAGACGGGCCAGTTCTTCTGCGTCAGCATCAGAGCGCTGATGCCGCCGACCTGTAAACCTGTCAGACGTTCCGCGTCCGCATGGGCTGCCATGCGGACTTTTTTCTCCCCGGTGACGGCGGCGACGGCCTTGAGATCGAGCTGACGATCCGATGCGATCAGGGTCAGGATTGGCCGATCTGTGGTGACGGACTGCACTACCAGCGTCTTATAGACCATGAACTCCGGCAGCCCTATCAGTTCCGCGACTTCGGTCGCATCGCGGGTACTCGCGTCATAGTGCAGCACCTCGTAGGGGATGCTGTGCTGCTCCAACAGCCGCATGGAGTTGAGTTTCTTGTCTTTGCCCATATCAGCTTACCTCGTATGGGTAGACGGACAGGCGTACCGTCCCACTCATCCTCGCGCCCGGTTGCAGGTCGAACACCCCGGCGGCAGTGATGCCGCGCTGATGCAGATTGAAGCCATCGTTGGCGTTGGTCTGTGGCTCGACAGCGACCGACGGTGTTTTCGTATCCGTGAACACGAGGATGTGGCGGAAGATAGGGTCTGCTTCCATGTGCAGGGCGGTGTGCCACAGTGGATACACGATGCGCACGGGTTGGGTGACGTCGCGTGCTGTCAGCAGGTGATCGAGCTGGACGCCCGGCTCCAGGCTGCGCAGCGAGCGGAAATCGGCCACATCTGAGACGGGCACCGGCGCGCCCGTAGCCATCGCCTGCTCCAGCGGGAATTCGCGCTCTGCGGGCACTTCCAGCAGGGGCATTGCCCCGGTACGCACAAAATAGGGATGATGACCGAACCCGGCGGGGAAGCTGCGCGTGTCTTCGTTGGTCATGCTGAGCGTCCAGAAGAAGTTATTACCTTCCAGGGCGTATGTCGCTTCCGCACTGAAGGCGAATGGCCAGTTGACGTTTGCGTGCTCCCGGCTTTCGAAGCGCAGCCGTATATATGTCTCACTGGCGTCGAGCGTCTGCCAGGGGCGGTTGCGTACATCGCCATGACGTGCGGTGTTATCGTCACGACTGGTGCGCAGCGTGTATGTTTCGTCGCCCGTGTTTAGCTGACCATCGCGGATGCGATTGGCCCACGGCAGCATGATGAAGCTGCTGCACGTGCTGCTGTTGCCCATGTCGGCCGGGTCTGTCGGTCGCAGCAGATCAAGCCAGTTGCCGCTGTAACGTATGCGCCCGTAGACGATGCTTGCGCCTGTTTCCGCAATGATGCCTGCCTGCCAGTGTGAGTTCTGTAGTTTGTGGGCCTGCATAAGCTTACTTGTACTGCCTTTTCGCGAGTTGTCCGATAATGTCCGGCACCAGCCGGTTGCCCAGGACGAGCAGCCGGTCGAACAGCCTCAGGGTGACAGTCTTGCGCCGTGGTTGCGATCTGATGACGCGTACCATCGCCTGAGCGACGGTTTCCGGCGTCATCGTCGGGATGCTGCCACCGGTGCGTTTGCCTTCGCCAAGCCGGTTGGTATTAAAGTCCGTATCCGTTCGCCCGACCAGGAAGTCCGTCACGCGGATATTGTCTGTTTCAAGTTCAAGGCGCAGGCTGTTGGCCAGGCTGCTGACGAAGGCTTTGCTGGCGGCATAGGTCGCCGCGTAGGGCGAGACAAGATTAAAAGTCACTGATGAAACGGTCAGAATATGGCCGCTGCCGGTACTGCGCATGGCTGGCACCGCTGCCCGGATGCTGTGCAGCACACCGTCGATATTCGTGCGGATGACTGTCTCCAGGTGCGACCATTCCGCATCGGCGACAGCGCCGCGGTGGCCGATCCCGGCGTTGGCGACCAGTACATCAAGCCGACCGAACGTCGCCATCGTCTGATCAACGGCCTGCTGCATATCTGTGGCGCGGGTCACGTCACCGCTGACAGCCATAAACTCGCCGTGTGGCGCTGGCAGCGCGACGATCTCCTGACTCAGCGACTCAAGCCGCTCGAGATTGCGCGCCACGCCCACGACGTTAAATTCTGCCCGGGCGAAGGCCAGCGCCGCCGCACGACCGATACCGCTGCTGGCCCCCGTGATGAGCACAGTCTGACGCACCATTTATTCCATGTCCGGTGGGATGGCGAGAGGTGGCGTACCAGGCGGTTGTGTCGTCGGCTCGGATTGTGCAGCGAGGGTTTGTCCGTCACTGCCCTGGGTTGGGATATACGAGCCTGGTTTGCGCCGCTTCAGCACGCAGAAGTAGGTATTGCTCCAGCGATAGTCATCGCTGAAGAGTATGTCATCTTTACCACCGACTCGTGCGACCGGTTCCATATGAATGATCTCCCAGCCTTCTTCGCCAAGCTGGTTTAGCTCCGGGATCATGCTCTCCGGAGAAAAGCGGCGTGGGCGCTTGCCGAACTTCGTTTTGATGAAGTCCTTCATCTGCTTATCGGTCGCTTTCGCCTCAAAGAAGCGCGTCATATACTCCCATTTTTCCATGCGGCGGTGTCCTTACGTGTCGGTGATTGTCAGATGTGCAGCGGCTCTTCGTACAGGCCGAAGACCTCGCGCATGATGTCCGTCAGCTCGCCCAGGGTGCAGCCGGCATGGGCCGCCTGAATCAGCGCGGGCATAACGTTCCGATTGTTGATGCAGGCATCGCGCACCGTTTTGAGCGCGGCTGCTGCTGCTTCGGCATCGCGTTCGCTGCGGAGTTGGTTCAGCCGGGCGACCTGTTTTTCATACCCCTGAGGGTCCATCTCCAGGATCGGGATACGCAGCGGCTCGTTGTTGGCGTATTTGTTAACGCCGACGGTAATGTACTCGCCCCTGTCGAGTTCCTTCTGCTGCTGATAACTGGCGTTTGAGATCTCCTGCTGCATATAGCCCTGCTCAATAGCGGGCAGGACGCCGCCCAGGGCCTCAATGCGATCGAAATAGTCGTAGACGGCTTTCTCGGTCTGATTGGTCAGTGCCTCGATGAAGTACGCGCCGCCAAGTGGGTCCAGTGTGTTGGCGACACCCGTCTCTTCGAGGATGATCTGTTGGGTGCGCAGGGCCAGCGTGACGGCGTGCTCGCTGGGCAGCGCCAGCGCCTCGTCCATACTGTTCGTGTGCAGCGACTGACAGCCGCCCAGGACGCCCGCCAGTGCCTGCAGCGCTACGCGGATCAGGTTGATCTCCGGTTGGCGTGCGGTCAGGCTGACGCCTGCTGTCTGGCAGTGGAAGCGCATCAGCCAGGAGCGCGGGTTTTTCGCGCCGAAGCGCTCGCGCATAACGTTCGCCCAGATGCGCCGCGCCGCGCGCAGTTTGGCGATCTCCTCGAAGAAATCATTGTGCAGGTTGAAGAAGAAACTGATGCGCGGTGCGAAGTCATCCACGTCCAGGCCGCGTTCGATGCCCCACTTCACGTATTCAATGCCATCCGCCAGCGTGAAGGCCAGCTCCTGAACGGCAGTGCTGCCTGCCTCGCGGATGTGGTAACCACTGACGCTGATGCTGTTCCACAGCGGCATTTCCTCGGTGGCAAAGGCGATCGTATCCGTCACCAGCCGCATCGATGGCTCTGGTGGGAAGATGAACTCCTTCTGCGCGATGAATTCCTTCAGAATGTCGTTTTGCAGGGTCCCGCGCAGCCTGGCCCGGTCGACGCCCTGTTTTTCAGCGGCTGCGATGTAAAACGCCCAGATGATCGCTGCCGGGCTGTTGATCGTCATACTGGTGCTGATCTGTTCCAGTGGGATGCCGTCGAAGAGGATTTCCATATCGCGCAGGCTGCTGATCGCTACACCACACTTGCCGAATTCACCGACGGCGGCCGGGGCGTCGGTATCGTAACCCATAAGCGTCGGCAGGTCGAAGGCCACGCTCAGGCCCATGTTGCCCTGTTCCACCAGATACTTAAAACGCGCGTTGGTTTCCTCAGCAGTGCCGAACCCGGCGAACATGCGCATGGTCCAGGGCTTACCTCGGTAGCCCGTGGCGTGGATGCCCCGCGTATAAGGGTACTCACCCGGGTTGCCCAGATCGCGCTCATAATCCAGGTCGGCGATGTCGAGCGGACCGTAGAGCCGGTCGATTTCCACACCGGAGATCGTCCGGAAGGCTGCTTTGCGCTCCGGTTTGTTCGTCAGCGTGGAGGCGACCGTCTTGTCTTTCCAGTCTTTAAAGGACTTATTGATCTTTTCGAGCTTGGTCGGATCAAACATCAGTAAACCTCATAGTTCGTATCAGTTGCATTTCTGGTGCGGGCAGTTGGTCGGTGGATCACGTAAGCTTTTGCTGCCATTATAGCACGTAGGGGCGTTGCCGGAGGAAATGCGTCAACTACTTATGGGCGGGTCAACAGGAAACACTACCTGCGAAGTTGACGCATGCGTCAGGATTCGCTAAGATCGCCTGTAGTCAAACCTTTACATTTACTTAAACTTTGTTTAACATAAGAATACAACCGGGGTAGAATTTTGTCTGTTTATGTACAGGCAGTCTAGTTGAGGAATGTACATTGGCTATTGAGATTAAATCACTCGAACAGGAAGTTACGCCTGTCCTGCCCGATGATCCGATTGCTGAGGCGGGCCGCAAGATACTGCTGAAGAACTTTGTCAAAATGCTCAACCGTGAAGCCGGAAGTCGCACGGGCGAAAACATCGAAGACGTGCACCAGATGCGCGTTGCCATCCGCAGAATGCGCAGCGCGCTGGGTGTGTTCGCGCCGTATTTCAAGGATAAATCGGTAGCGCCCTATGCGAAGGGCCTTAAGAAAACGGGGCGGGCACTGGGCCCGGTGCGTGATCTGGACGTCATGATCGAGGACCTGGGCAAATACGCCGATAGCCTCAACGAAGAGGAAGCGCAGGCAGTCCAGGGCATCATTGCGATTCTCGATAAGCGGCGCGAGCTGGCCCGCGAAGACCTCAACGCCTGGCTCAATAGCAAGTCGTATCGGCGGTTTGTCAAAGCCTTTGCGGAGTTCCTGACGAAGCCGGGCAAAGGCGTCGCCAACGATCGATCCGATGGGGCAGTCGTGCCCTATCAGGTGCGTCATGTGCTGCCGCCAATGCTCCATGAGACGCTGGCCGGCGTCCGTGCTTATGACACTGTCATTGATGACACAGAAGTTGAGACGCTGCATTCCCTGCGGATTGAGTTCAAGCGACTGCGCTACACGGTGGATTTCTTCACGGATGTGCTGGGCACATCCGCGGATGACTACATCGATGAGATCAAGAAGATGCAGGATTACCTCGGTCGCCTGAATGACGTTGTCGTCGCTCATGAGCGGCTCGACATACTCTCTGGCCTTAATGAAGCGCAGGTCGCCGTCCGTGATGCCTACCTGCGGCAGCTCGACACAGAGGCCCAGCACCGTCAGGAGCACTTCCGCGAGGAAGCCTGGGAGCCGTTCAACAAGCGGACTGTTCAGCAGAAAATGGCGAACGCACTGCTCGTCCTGCGTTAATCTGTCGGATTTCAGATCAACCCAATCGTTTGCTATAGGCCACTGGTCCGACACTTTACCCGAGTGGTGGCGGCTTCTATAATGCCGCCATGATCCAACGTCTTCTCATCTGGATATATGGCCTGGTATTTGCGCTGCTGTTCGGCGTTGTGTTCAGCGCACAGATACTGGGCTTTCTACGTCTTTATGCGCCGCTGCCCGTGCTACTGGGCACAGTCGCCGCGACGCTGGCGGCGGCGTACTTCTATTTCCGAAGTGGCCGAACATGGTGGCGCGGCTTCGCACCCCAGCCACGCCCGACCCCAGGCGAAGCAATGGCGGCGGTCTGTGCGCTGCTGCTGCTCCTGCTGATCTTCGGGCTGCGCATGGCACTCTGGCCGGAATCCGCGTTGGGGGCTATCCACCACGAAGACATGATCGTTTACCATCTGCCCAAAGCGATCGAGCTGGCCCGTACGGGCGGCATGTGGAGTCTGGGAATCCCTTATGGGCAGTACCCCATCGGCTATGAGAGCCTGACCTCGCTCGCCATCCTGCTGACCGGCAGTTATGCCAGGTTGGGTCTCGCTCATGCGTTGATTACCGTCTTCCTCATCCTGACAATTGTGCTGCTGTTACGTCGCTATACCCCGCTGCCGACTGGTTGGCTGCTGCTCGGCGGGGTGTTGCTGTGGCTGTACCCGACGCTGTATTCGCAGATTCTGATCGTCGGCAAGAATGACCTGCTGCTCAGCGCGACCTTACTCGCGGCAGTGCTTCATGCACCCATCGATGATCGCGGGGCACCGGTGCGCTGGCATCCCTGGGGGCTGGCTGCTGCCAGCCTCCTGACGCTGGCGATCAAGGGCAACGGCGTGTTTGTACTGGGCGGGCTTTGGCTGTGGGTGCTGCTTCACTGGTATCGGGCATATCGCGCCGGACGTGCTGCGGATTTCCTGCGCGTGCTGCAATTTGTCGCGCTGCTGGGTGTGATGGCGGTCGGCGGCCTGTGGGTGATCCGCAACCTCATCGTCATGGGGCGGCCCTATTCGCCAGAGGTGGCTGGCTTCTTCAGCACGACCTTCGCCGCGAATCTGTTTAATCCGCAGGTCTATACGATGGGCACAGAATCGACCGCCCTGGTGCTGCTGCTGGCGATCATGGCGGCGTCGGTCGCGATGGCGGCGCGCTATAGTTGGGGGGCCGCCTGGGCGCTGGCGCTGATGTGGTTCGCCATCCTGATGACACCGCTGGGCCTGTTCCGGGGTCCGTTGGAAACACAAATTGATATCGAGTGGCGTTACACCACCTATGCGTTCCTGTACATCGTTGTGCTGGTGCCCGCGTTGATTGCACCGCTGCTGGCGCGTCTGCTGGCGGCGCTGGAACAAAACCGGCTGGTGCGCTGGCTGCTGCCAGTTGGCGTGGTGGTCGTGACCGCTGGTATTCTGTGGGCGCTGGACGTTCGTACGTTTCTGGAGCGTGACGAGGATCATTGGCAGCGCCTGCGTGCCCCGGCGGATGTCGCACCGGGCGTGGATGGTTATGCCCATGTCTACGACTTCGTTCAGCGAGAGATCGCAAATGCTGTCGTCTACTATGAAGAATTCACGCCGCTGTTCGTCTATGATCCTGGCTTCACCAATCAGCCGATCAATACGATCTATCCGCTGGGCCAGCCGGAAGCGATCGAAGAGCCGCCGCCGGATGTGCTGGTCTACCCTGACTTCAACAACATCACCGGGGATGCTCTGCTGCCGGAGCCGCCGTCCACATGGCGACTCATCTACGATGATGGCGTAGGACGTGTCTACCAACGTGTCGAGCCATCTGGCTGAATCTGCCCGTTAATCCTGGATGCTGTACGTCTGAAACTGCGGGTAACCGTCGCCCGGGATGCGCTCGCCATCGATCGTGAGCGGCAGACGTTCGCCCGTCTGTGGATCATAAATGCTGACGACGATGCGATAGCTCTCACTCCGGGGGAGGCTGGCTTTGTCGCCCAGGTCTTCAAGCGGCAGGCGGCGATCATCGCGGATGAACTCGCCGGGCTGCCACAGGTCGGTGCGGTAGTAGCCATGTTCGCCCGGGGCGACAGGCCCGCGCCACGTACCGACGACCTCGCCTGTATCCGTGTTGAGCAGGTCGAACTGCACCCAGTAATCGCCATCGATGGGGGCCAGTACCTCCCAGATGATGCGCAGGTAGAGCGTATTGCGCAGCAGATCGTTCGTGCTGGGGCCATTGCCCACATAGCGGATGCTGTCACCGAAGATGACCCGTGAATCCGGTACGTAGCCGATGCCCATCGCGTCATTGTCAGGCGGGTAGCGCCCATCGAGATGCAGCTCATACAATTCATAGCGGAAGGTCGCGTCAGTGTGGCGCAGCACCTGCGTCATCACCTCGGCGCGGGCCAGTGCGCTGACGATCTGGTTCTCCTCCGGTGGGACGCCGTCGTCAGCATAGCGCCAGCGCGCCTGCGAGCCGTACAGATAATGTGTCGCGCCCTGTAGATCGTCCAGACGTGTTGGCCGGGCGAACTCATCGATGGTCATCGTCGGATAGAAGAAGCGCAGGCGCTGTTCACCGGGCGCGATGACGATCGGCGTCTGCCCGGTGCGGGCGATGTAATCATCAAGCGCCTGCTTCACGAGCATGATACTCGGATTGTGGACGGTGTAGCGGGCGGCATCATCCGGGTAGCGATCAGTCCACAGCCAGTCGCGCTCCGGGGCGGCGTTCGTCCAGGCGATGAGGATCCCTGGCAGACTCAGGCCGATCAGCAGCAGTGCTGCGGGCGCTTTACGCAGTAGTGACCAGCGCTGCACGCTTTCAGCCGGGAAGAGGTGTGCCAGGATCACCGCCGAGGGCAGAATCAGCAGGGGGACGATGGCAAAGCTCAGGCGGGCATGATAGCTGTAACTGCTGAACCAGGTGATGAAATAGGGCAGCGCCAGCAGGCTGGCCCAGGTCAGCCGGCCAGACGAGCGACCGATTGCGACGGTCCAGCGCGGTCGGGCGTAGCGATAAAGCGTCCAGGCGACGAGCGCGACACCCGCAGCCAGCAGCGCCCATTCCGTCGGGCGCAAGCGGCTTTCCGGCGGGTTGAGCCGACCACTGCTCAGGCCGAAATCATGCGCCAGCGGCATCGACGGCACCAGCGCCAGTGCAATCAGCAGTAGTCCGGGCAGCAGTGCGCGCCAGTCCGGGCGTTCGCGCCTGAGCATCAGCGCGAAGATCAGCAGCAACAGGGTCAGCAGCGGCCAGCCGAACAGGTCGCCGGACTGTGTAGCGCGCTCCAGCCAGCTCGGATGCGGGAAGACGAGTACATCCAGTCCGAGCAGCGCGTTACGAACATACCAGACGGCACCCAGCGGCAGGCAGGCCAGCCCGGTCAGCGCTGCGACCTCGAAGCGCGGCCACCACGCCTGAACGCGGAAGCGCACGCGCACCAGCTCAACAGCGACCAGCAGCATGACCCCCCAGACGAACGCACCGGCGGTCGGTTTGGTCCACATCGCGATACCGAAGATCAGGCCAGCCAGCAGCGCATAGCGACGACGCGGTTGTATTTCTTGTGTTGTCCAGGCTGTCAGGAAGAGGGCCGCGCTCAACGTGAACAGGAACGTCAGCGGTATTTCCAGATCACCGATGCGTGCCCAGTCGCCAACGTGTGGGTACAGTGCCCACACTGCCGCAATCATGATCCCGACCCGCCGTGTGAACAACTGTCGCCCCAGGACGTACGCCGCCAGGATGCTGCCGATGTGCAGCAGCGGTATGACGGCGCGTGCGGCTCGGTCATCAAATGTGCCGGCAGGCAGCTGCATGAACGTATACTGAAGCTGCAGGAACTGCGGATAGTAGCCGATGTCCTGCGGGATGAAGCCGGTCAGCGTGTAGAGCCGACCCTGGAAGCCATAGACCCACAGCGCATCGTATGCCGTGAAAGGCCAGTAAGCGGTGACGATCACGCGAAATGCAACTGCCGCGACGATCAGCACAATGAGCAATCGCTCATCCCAGATCAGACGCTGGTGCTCACGGGGTGCTGGCTTGGGTCTGCTGCGCCACTTACGAACGGCCAATACCACACCGATCAGTGCTATGATCACGGTGCCGCCGAACGCCACATCGAAGCGCAGCAGCGGCGCAGCCTGTGCTGCGCCGATAGTGCCGAGCACGAATAGCCAGGCCGTCAGCAGGGCGGGGCCGAGTGCAAAGGCGACCGCAATCAACAGCACGCGGCGCGACCAATCCGCGCGTGGCAGGGCGACCAGCGCCCAGGGCAGGCCCAGGCCCACGTAGACCCACAGCGCTAGCGGCATCGCGGAGAGCATTGCAGTCAGGCTGGTAAGCGTGTTCATGAGCGGGCTGCTCCACGTCGCTGCATGACCCTGGGCATGAGGCTGTGCAGCAGGTGCGCCAGTCCGAATGCCGCCAGCAGACCGAGCACCGGATAGGCGATCAGGTAGTAGCGCTGCCATTCCAGCGGGGTTGCCAGCCAGACGAAGAGCAGCGTCGGGACCGCCCAGAAGCCGATCAGTGCAGCGCTTTTACTGCGCTGTCGCCATAGTGCAGCGCTGCCGAACAGCATCAGACCGACCATAATCGCTGCGCCGGGCAGGCTGCCCCCCAGGCTGACCCCACGCCAGGGTGACGCCTCATAGGTGGCGATCTGGTCGGGAATGTAAGCCAGGAAGAAATCTACTTCGCTGTACATGGGCGTGACGATCAGCGTCTGACGTAAGAATCCCGCCAACTGATCGGTCGCGTCGCTGTAGCCGCCGAAGGCTGCGATCTGGCCCGTCAGCAATCTGACTCGCTCATCCAGCACGGTGTTGATCCGCCCCAGCGGATCGCTCCACCAGGCAGGGTTCAGTGCAAGGAAGACGGCCAGCGCCAGCAGACCCGCCGCCAGCAGTGCGCCCCAGCGTCGGATCAGGTGCGCCGGGCGAAACTCAGGCCACAGCTGCCACAGATCAATCAGGGCGATGCCGCCGAAGATGGCGACGAGCGTCACGGCGGCGGTGTGTTTGCTCGCCAGTGCCAGACCGCTCACAAGTCCAAGCAGGCCATACTGCCAGGGCCGCCGATCACGCAGCACCAGCAGCCCCGCCCATACCACCAATAGTGAAAAGAGCAGCAGGCTGCCTTCCATCATGGCGCGCCGCCCGTTGATCAGAATCGCCGGGTTGAGCGCGTAGTAAGCGCTGGCGAGGACCGCTGTTAGCCGACCGCCTATCTGGTAGGCGATGGCGTACAGCACGAGCACACTGCCGACCAGCATCAGCGCGGAGACGAGACGCGCACGCAGCAGCAGATCATCAGTTGGCATGTGACCGTTGTCCCGGTTCCAATCCCAGTCGGCCCCCCAGACCCACTGGTTATTGATGTCATCTATCTCATAACCGCTGAGATGGGCGACCAGACCATACAGGGACTTGGTAACTGTGCCGTTGAGAAGGCGAAGCTGCTGCTGCGAGGCGGCTTCTGGATCGAGCAGAAACCAGGCCCGGTAGTCGAGCGCGGCGAAGTCGCCGTCTACGAACTGCGTATAGAAATCGCGGCTCATGTAGAGCAGCGTCGATTCATCGCCATGAAATGGCACCAGCCGGACCCCGGCCAGGATATAGACAGCCAGCACGATCAGCCAGACGGCGTCGAGCCAGCGGGATGAGCGGGAGGCGGTGGGTTTCGTCAGCATGAATCGACGGCAGATTACGAGTTGTTGTCAGTGGATCAGTGAGGCGGTAGCGTAGCGCAGTCAACCGGGGATGGGTAGGGGCAAACCGGTAGGGACGCCCAACGCTTGCCCTGCGTCTGGCGTCCCTATGGCTAAGTGCATCCTGTGTGCGTTTACTCGGCTTCGCCGACGACGATCAGCAGGGCGTTCTTCTCGACGCTGCTGCCCTGTTTGCAATGGATTTCCTGAATGATGCCGTCGCGGGGTGCCTTAAGTTCGTTCTGCATTTTCATGCTCTCCAGCACGACGACGGTCTGTCCTTCGCTGACCACTTCATTCAGCGCGACAGGCACATCAACGACTAGGCCCGGCATCGGCGCTTTGACTTCGCCGGAGCCGCCACCCAGTGCGCCGCGCCGCTTCGCCATGAAGAGGGCGCGCTCATCGAAGACCTGGCCTTCGTACATGCGGCCATCGACCAGTACCTCATACGTATTGTCTTCATGATCGATGGCGAGTTCGATCGAGCGTAGATTTGTGATGATCGAAAACAGCGAATTGCCCATGTCGAGAAAATCGACTTCGCGTTTTTCGCCGTTGACGATCAGCGTGCCGTCGCCTTCGATTTCAATGATGAACTCTTTGCCGTTGATGATGGTTGTGTATTTCATCGGCGGACTCTCTCCCAGCGGCTCAGCCATTTCCAGTTGCTGGTATCGCGTTTGGCCGGGGCGACGACCTGCGCTGCAAGCTGGCGTTCGCGATGGGCGTGCAGCGTGGCCGCGATCGCAGCGATTTCCAGATCGGTGTCGGTCGGGTCGCTTTCGTACGTGCGCATGTCGAAGCGTTCTTCGACCCAGCGCGTATCAAACTGCCCGGCGATGAATGAGACGCTGTTCATCAGGTTGATATGGAACGGGATATTGTGCTTGACGCCCAGGATCACAAATTCCGACAGGGCGCGGCGCATACGCAGCAGCGCTTCCTGACGGGTGTCTCCGACGGTAATCAGCTTGGCGATCATGCTGTCGTAGTAGGGCGTGATTTCAAAGCCCTGGAAGACACCACTATCGACGCGCACGCCGGGGCCTTTGGGCGATGAGAAGGCGGTAATCATGCCGGTGGATGGGATGAAGTTGTTGTAAGGGTCTTCCGCATTGATGCGGCACTCGATGGCCCAGCCCTTCGGCGTGAGGAAGCTGGACTGCGGCGACATGGGGCGGCCACGTGCGATGCGAATCTGCTCCTTGACGAGATCAAGGCCGTGGACCAGTTCGGTAACGGGGTGCTCTACCTGAAGGCGGGTGTTCATCTCCAGGAAGTAGTAGTTTTTGTCGCGATCCACCATGCATTCGATCGTGCCTGCATTGACATAGTTGACCGCTTCGGCAGCGGCGATGGCCATCTTACCCATTTCTTCGCGCAGTTCGGCATCGACGAAGACGCTCGGCGCTTCCTCGACGAGCTTCTGATTGCGGCGCTGAATGCTGCATTCACGTTCGCCGACGTGGATGGTGTTGCCGTGCATATCGGCCAGGATCTGAAACTCGATGTGGCGCGCACCGACCAGCATCTTCTCGATGTAGAGATCGCCATTGCCGAAGGCGCTCTCAGCTTCGTTGCGGGCGTTCCGTAGCGCGCCGGGCAGTTCTTCTGGCACGTTTACGATGCGCATACCCTTACCGCCGCCACCGGCTACCGCCTTCACCATAATGGGAAAGGTGATGCTGGCTGCGGCGTTGAGCAGTTCATCATCATGGAGCCCGGCTTCCGTACCGGGGATGAGCGGCACATTGTTGCGCCTGACAGCACTCCGCGCCGACTGTTTATCACCCATAGCGGCAATCGCTGACGGGGATGGCCCAATGAAGATGATGCCTTCGTCCTGGCACTGCTGCGCGAAATCGGCGTTTTCCGCGAGGAAGCCGTAGCCCGGGTGGATGGCGTCGGCACCGGTCTTTTTGGCGGCTGCGATGATCTTATCCATTCGCAGATAGCTATCGCGTGGGGCCGGTGCGCCGATATGAACGGCTTCATCAGCATTGCGGACGTGCAGCGCGGCGCGGTCCGCGTCGCTGTAAACGGCGACCGTCGAAATTCCCAGATCGCGGCAGGCGCGCAGCACGCGCAGGGCGATTTCGCCACGGTTGGCGATGAGGACTTTGGTGATGTTCCGTTGTCTGGATTCAGTCATCTTTCGCTCCCTGGCCTAAAGCGGAATGTTGCCGTGCTTCTTCGGCGGGTTGTCGTCGCGCTTGTTCTCGAAGACCATCAGCGCGTTGATGAGGCGCGCCCGCGTCTCTGAAGGTTCGATGACGTCATCGATGTAACCACGCGAAGCGGCAATATACGGGTTGGCGAAGGTGCGGCGGTACTCATCGGCCAGCTCCTTCTTGCGCGTGACCGGGTCGTCGGCTTCGGCAATTTCGCGCCGGTTGATGATTTCAACCGCGCCCTCTGGTCCCATGACTGCGATCTCCGCAGTGGGCCAGCACAGGTTCAGGTCGCCGCGCAGATGCTTGCTGCTCATGACGCAGTAGGCCCCGCCATAGGACTTGCGCGTCGTGACGGTCAGTTTGGGGACGGTGGCTTCGCAATAGGCGTAGAGCAGCTTCGCCCCGCTGCGGATGATGCCGTTCCATTCCTGATCCTTACCGGGCAGGTAGCCGGGCACATCGACAAAGGTCACCAGTGGGATGTTAAAAGCATCGCAGGTCCGGATGAAACGCGCGGCCTTCTCGCTGGCGTGGATGTCGAGCACGCCCGCCAGCACCATCGGCTGATTGGCGACGATGCCGACCGCGTGACCCCCTAATCGGGCGAAGCCGACGACGATGTTGGCGGCATAGCTCTCGTGTATCTCAAAGAACTGGCCGTTATCGACAATCTTGTTGATGACGTCCTTCATGTCGTAGGGTTTGCTTGGATCATCCGGGACGATGCTGTTGAGGGCCTCGTCGGCACGCAGCGGATCATCGGTGGTGACGACGAAGGGTGCATCTTCCATGTTGTTCTGTGGCAGATAGCTGATCAGCTCGCGGACCATCAGCAGGGCTTCGGTCTCATCATGAGCGACCATATGGCACACGCCGGATTCGCTGGCGTGGATCTCTGCACCGCCCAGCTCATTGAAGGTCACATCTTCGTTGAGCACCTGCTTAACCACGTTGGGGCCGGTGATGAACATATAGCTGGTATCCTGCACCATGATGACGAAATCCGTCAGGGCGGGGCTGTAGACGGCACCGCCGGCACAGGGGCCCATAATCACGCTGATCTGCGGGATAACGCCGCTGGCCAGGACGTTGTTGAGGAAGATATCAGCATAGCCGGCCAGGCTGTCGACGCCTTCCTGAATGCGCGCACCGCCGCTGTCGTTCAGGCCGATGACGGGTGCGCCGGTCTTCATCGCCATGCCCATGATCTTCAGGATCTTCTCTGCGTGAGCTTTGCTCAGGCTGCCCCCAAAGACGGTGAAATCCTGCGAGAAGACGTAGACCAACCGCCCATCGATGGTGCCCCAACCCGTGACGACGCTGTCACCCAGGTATTTTTTCTTATCCATGCCGAAGTTGGTGGCACGATGTTCAACGAAGCCATCGACTTCGCGGAAGGTGCCCGGGTCCAGCAGCACGTTGATGCGTTCACGGGCCGTCTGACGACCAGCTTCGTGCTGCTTGCGGATGCGCTCCTCGCCGCCACCAAGTTCGCTTTCTGCACGTTTCTCGCGCAGTTGGTTGATCCTGGGGTTGACTTTCTCCATAATCTTCGACCTCTTTCTCGTAACAGGCTAAGCCCTTACCTAAGGTTTTCCCTGCTGCTGCCACGTGGCTCTGATCAGATAGACCACTGGTGGAACCAACAGGATCGCTGCCGACATCAACAAGAACGGCAAACGCCCCCGATCATAATCCGCCTGGGCAAATAGGACCAGTCGCAGCAGCCCATATCCTACCAGGCCGATCAGCAGCCATCCCGCGGCTACTGCGGCATATGGGCGACGTTGTGCCAGCCGCACCATCACGATGATACTGGCAATCACCCATGTGATACCAAAAAGACCATCGCTCAGGGACGACGCAGACAGCGTTATGCCGCGCAACGGCGCGCTGCCGGTGCTGATATCCGTTTGCATTAACACCCAAAATACGGAAATGATCTGGAAAACACTCAGAATCCCCAGGAGTACCAGCAAACATCCCCGGCTGTTGGCCGGGTCATGATGGGTATGGGGTTGATCTGGTGCAGTCTTCATCGTGGTGACGGCTGCCCTTCTATGTACAGGGTACATTGTAGACTGCATTAAGAAATCCTGCATGTGTATTTTGGCAGGCTACAGTGGTGTACTTTGATTCAGGGGTATCAGGTAACCAGACCCGGTATGTATCAAATGACCTGGGCGGTATGGGTCGCTTAAGTGGTGATGCTGAAGCGGTTGAGCAGTTCGCTGAGGGCGGCGTTATAGGCCAGCGGGTTTTCTCCTGTGACGGCGATGCTGTGCTTACGCTGGATCGCGTCGGCGACAACGGGCGGCACCCGGGTCCAGTCGCACGTGTCGAAATCAAAGCCGTTATGGCGGATGGTGATAAAGTGTCGATTAGCCGCGAGCGCCCATTGAATTTCCTGTTGGGTGACCTGACTATCGAGTGTTTGTGGTCCCAGGAGCAGGATGAAATAATCCGCACGCTTGACGCTGGCCTCCAGCTCGTTTGACCAGTCGTCACCGGGACGCAGCTGCATATCGATGAAGGGGCGTAGTCCGGCTTGTTCGAGCGTGTGCGCAACCAGCAGCGCGAAAGCGCTGCTCTCACTGCGTTTGTAGCTGATGAAGATCGTCGCTGGCTCGGCTTCTTGCAGCAGGGCGAAGGCCTCGCGGGTGAGTTCATAGGTGGCGTTAAAGCGATCGGATTCAGTCAGCGTCATGTACCCGTTGCTGACGATGAGGTTATAGTGAGGGTGCTCATTCGGGCCATCCCAGCGGCGTTCCACATAGGTTTGCAGCGCACCATCACGCGGCTTGAGGACGTGATAGCTCGTCGCCCGCTGTTCGGCAATGCCGACGTGCACCTGGATAGGCCACAATCCATTGACTGCGCCTTCTGCGATTTCGCGGGCAAAAGTCTTGATGCGCGCCATCGGGTTGGTTGGCAAGGGGCGCGCCGCAATACGATTGAGGAATTCATCCAGGTTGAGCATGGGCAGCGCCTCGCACTACATCTCGTCTTCACCGTCGGGCAGCATGCCCATCTGAGAGCGGCTCATCATGACTTCGCGCTGGACGCGCCGATTCTCCGTCAGTTCTGCGATGCCCCAGGCGATGCTGAGCATGATCACACCGCCTGTGAACGTCATAATCAGCAGAATCCACAGTTCGCCCCGGATCGGATCATCACCACTCAGCAACGTCTGAAAGATCTCGTACGTTGAAATCACAGAGATCGCCAGAAACGCGATTGCAGCGACTAGACTGACGGCGATAATCACGAATTTCATGAGCGAGTTGCCCATTGATGGCTCCATCAGGGTTTAGGTGGTCAAACACGGTTCATAGTGTAGCACGCTCATCGTTGACCTGTGAGTGCAGAGCCGGGCAACTCACGGAGATTTTACATTTCTCCGGATGGGAAAAGGGCTTCTTCCGGTACGGTCAGACCGTCGAAGGCATCAAAGGTCAGATCAGCCATCGCCAGGCCCATATGCCGCCGTACGAAATCGAAAAGATCGCTGTAGCTGTGCGGGACACGACGGTGCTTTTCCAGGCCAAGCTCGGCGATGATGCGCTCTATGGTTTCGTTATCGCCTTCGATCTCCATGAAGTTGCCGAAGGGCATCTCGTCCAGCACGATTTCTGCGCCGTAGAGGTGATAGGTGGTGCGGTACTTTTCGTATGCCATATGCGGTCTGAAGCCGAGCCGCTGGAGGATGGCATCCATTGTGTCATAGTCACTGATCTCAACTTCAAGCTCATCCCGCGTCATGATGCCAGATGCGACTTTACCGGGAGCCTTGTACGTCAGACGGAACGTGTTGTCCTGTCGCAGCCGAAGCACCACGCCCTGCTTGACCAGCGTCCGCTCCGCGTTTTCATAGCGCATGTTGCGTTCCAGCGTGCGGGCTGTCGTCAGTACAGCACCCGCTGCCAGCAGCCGATCATGCATGCCTTCCAGTTCGGGCGTATGCAGCTTGACTTCTGTTTCCTGTGAATTGGTAGATGAATTCGCCATGGTATCTATATCTCTGAAGCTGAACTTTGCGGGTATTGTAGCGCATCAGCGCCGTATCTCACGGAGACTATCCGGCAGGTAAGCGTCGATGGCGTTTACCAGTGCACTATACGGCAGGCCGGGTGTGTGGGGCGTCAGGATGATGGCATGATAAAAACCGCTGATGGCGCGTTCAATCTGCCAGATCGTCGCCGTATTTGCGGGGATATCGGGCTGATCGGGCAGCCTGTCAAAGCGGTGCTGATTCAGTACCATGATGAAGCGCTGCACCGCATCCGCGCGGACATCGTGGCGCAGCGGCTTGTGATGCGCGATGCCCTCGTAAACCATCTCAAGCCAGACATCCCGTCGCGTCTGAAACAGCGTCGCCACCGAGTGGCGTGCTCGACCATCCGCGTAATAGCAGGTGATCCGGTGTAGGCTGATCATACCCGGTTGGACAAGCAACTCACGGAGGTGCGGCGTCTGGGTGCGCTCATGGATCGCCCGCAGCGCCACGCTGCGATTGTATGTCATGCTCGCTCTGCGTACCTTTCAGGTCAGGTCTGTAGGGACGCTGCCTCTACAACCCCGCCAGGGACATTTGTATGCAGCCTTGGCCTTGTATGCAGCCTGCGCCGTCTGATCACTGAAAGCAGACATCGCATCATGCCGCCTCGGTGGGGGTTCGGGGTGCATCCCCGAACCCGGTTCAGGTTTAGCGTTCGAGGTCGATGACAACTTTGCCGAAGACGTCGAAGTCTTCCAGAGTGGCCTGAGCGTCGCGGGCGGCGCTGAGTGGGAAGACCTTGCCGACAACGGCCTTAAGCTCACCAGCGAAGACGCGGTCCATAACGCGCATATAGTCGCGGTGCGGCCCCATCGTACTGCCGATCAGGCTAATCTGGCGGCTGAAGACCTGCGCAAGGTTGATCTCAACGGGGTAGCCCGTCGTGCCGCCAACGATGAGGATGCGGCCGCCGACGCGCGCACAGCGTATGCTGCTGTTCAGCGATGCTGCGCCGACATTATCGACGACGACATCAACGCCGCGTTTGTTGGTCATCAGATATACGGCCTTCGACCAGTTGGGCTCTTCCTGCCGGTTGATGACCTGGTCCGCGCCGAGATCCGTTGCGAGCTGGCATTTATCGGCGTCGCTGCCGATGGCGATGACCTGCGCACCGGACAGCTTAGCGATCTGTATGCTCATGCTGTTGACGCCACCACCCGCCCCGACGATCAGCACTGTTTCGCCAGCGCGCAGGTTCCCCCGCGTGATGAGCGAGTGCCAGGCCGTCACACCAACCAGACTGGCCGCTGCTGCCTCCTGAAAGCTGAAGCCATCCGGCATTCTGTGCAGGTTGCGCGCCGGGACGACCACGTACTCCGCGGCGAAACCAGAGTGATGCTCGCCCATGATGGCCAGGTTGCGCGACTGATTCTCATAGTCGCCTTCAGGTTCCTCGTCGGGGTAAATCGACGGATCAACGCTGACCGGGTCGCCAGGGGCGAAACCCGCCACGCCCGGGCCGAGTGCGTCCACCACGCCTGCGCCATCGCTGCCGATGACGTGCGGGAAATCCAGCTTGAGGCCGGGCCAGCCACGCCGGACGAATAGATCCAGCCGGTTGAGTGCGGCGGCTTTCATCTTCAGGCGGACCTGCCCGGGGCCTGGTTCTGGCATCGGCAGGTCCTCTACGACCTGGATAACGTCCAGTTCGCCGTGTTCGGTGATGACCGCTGCGCGCATCAGCGCAACCCCAGCTCGTTGCGGGCGATCACCATGCGCTGTACTTCGCTCGTGCCTTCGTAGATGCGCGTGATGCGAGCATCGCGATAGTAGCGCTCAACGGCCAGTTCTTTGCTGTAGCCCATGCCACCATGAATCTGGACGGCCTCATCGGTGACGAAAGCGGCAGTCTCGCTGGCGAAGAGCTTCGCCATGCTGGCTTCTGTGGTGAAGCGACCGCCGGTGGCCTGGGCGCGCTGCTTGGCCAGGATCGCGTTGTAAATCAACTGGCGGCTGGCTTCGATGCGGGTCTTCATGTCGGCGATCTTCTGCTGGATCATCTGGAAGCTGCCAATCGGCGCACCGAAAGCGTGACGCTCGCGGGCGTAGTTCAGGCTTGCTTCATAGGCGGCTTCTGCGATACCCAGGGCCTGCGCGGCGATACCGATGCGCCCCGCATCGAGGACGGTCATGGCGATCTTGAAGCCCATGCCCGGCTCGCCCAGTACGTTTTCGACAGGGCAGGCGTAATCCTCAAAGATGATCTCGCTGGTGGCGCTGGCGCGGATGCCGAGCTTCGGTTCCTTCTTGCCACGGATCAGGCCGGGCTGGTGGGCGTCGATCAGGAAAGCGGTGATGCCCTTTGAGCCTTTTTCCGGCTCCGTCATGGTGAACAGGACCAGATAATCCGCGACGGGCCCACTGGTGACCCAGCTCTTGCGGCCATTGATGATGTAGTGCGTCCCGGCGTCGTTGAGGACGGCGCGGCTGGCCATGGTGCCGGCGTCGCTGCCGCTGCCTGGCTCCGTCAGGCTGTAAGCGCCGATGGCCTCGCCACTGGCGATAGGCACCAGGAAGCGCTGCTTCTGATCTTCAGTGCCGAACTTCAACAGGCCGTAGTTGTACAGCGAATTGTTAACGCTCAGGATGGTGCTGTGGCTGGCGTCGGCCTTAGCGACTTCGACCATGGTCAGGACGTAAGCCAGCGTATCCATGCCGGCACCGCCATATTCTTCAGGAACTTCGATACCCATCAGGCCCATTTCCCCCATTTTTCGGATCGTATCGAGGGGGAAGTCGCCAGTTTCATCGAATTTTTCTGCAATCGGGGCGATTTCTTTCTGGGCGAAGTCACGTACTGTCCGCAGCAACATCTCATGATCTTCGGTCATATTGAGCGTCAGCGACGTACTGGGTGTGGAGACAACCATAATTTTCTTCCTCAACTCAGCATGAATTTCACAGTTGGCAGGGTTACTGACGGTATTATAACATCAGCACTGAACAGGCGTTAGATTACAGCTTGGATTGAAAACAAGTGCTGAGAACGGGAGCATATGTCCGCCTGGAAGACGCGCAGTCGCCGTCAGGTGCTGCACTATGATCGCTTTCTGACGGTTGAAGAACACGCCGTCGAACTGCCGGATGGCCACGTCATCCCGGATTGGCCGTGGGTCATCACGCCGGATTTTGTGAATGTGGTCGTGGTGGATACAGTGGGCAGGTTCTGGTTGTTCCGGCAGAGCAAATATGCGCTCAATGGCGAGCCATCGCTGGCACCGGTCGGGGGCTATCTGGAGCCGGGCGAAGATCCGCTGGTGGCGGCACAGCGCGAACTGCGCGAAGAGATGGGCTGTGAGGCGGCACAGTGGCTTGACCTGGGCCGGACTGTCGTCGATGCTAACCGGGGCGCGGGCAACGCCTATGCGTTCCTGGCAACGGGTGCGCGCCGCGTGACTGCGCCGGATTCCGATGATCTTGAGGAGCAGACGCTCGTCCAACTGAGCCGGGACGAGGTGCGTCGGGCGCTGATGAACGGCGAGTTCAGGGTTCTGCCCTGGTCAAATATCATCGCGCTGGCTTTGCTCAGCCTGGAAGATGCTACAGACTGAGTACGTGCAATATGCGATCAAATGTAGGGACACAGGAGTGACGTCATGAAGATTAATCATCTGGCAGTTGTGGTGGAGGACGTTGAGGCAGCGCTGCGCTTCTGGCGCGATGCGCTCGGCCTGAAGTTCGACGGTGTTGAAGATGTACCTGCCGAGCAGGTCAAGGTTGGGTTTCTGGAAGTCGGCGACGCGCATGTCGAGCTTGTCCAGCCGACGACGCCTGACAGTGGGGTCGCACGCTATCTGGAGAAGCGCGGCCAGGGAATGCACCATCTCTGCCTGGAAGTCGAAGATATCGAGACGGTCATGCAGCAGCTTGTGGATAAGGGCGTCGAACTGATCAACGAGACCCCGCGCAGCCGCGACAACGGCACGCGCTATGCCTTCGTCCATCCCCGCAGCACGGGCGGCGTCATGATCGAATTATACGAAAAGCCGCAGGCTTAGCATGCGCGGGCTGATCATCAGTCTGCTGATCGGTTTTGTCCTGTTGGGGCCGGCGCTGGCGCAGTCTGACGACTGCCCGGTGCGCGAACAAGCCGCCTTCGCTGAGGCGCAGGTCTGGTGCAGCGATCTCAACCCGGGCGAAGCGTGTGTTGGTAATACATCCCTCCGCGCTGAGGATGTCGCCGGCGATGGTGTAGCACTGGCCCAGGTGGGTGATCGGCTGCCTGTGGGACAGGTCGCCAGAATCAACATCGCGCCTGGAGAGGGCTATGGCGTCGCTGTCCTGTCGGCGCAGGCATTCCAGGTGGGCACCTGGCAGACGGAAGCGCTGAGGCTGGTGGCCTTTGGTGCGGCGCAGGTGCGCAATATCGGCGGCTTCAGTGAGGGCGACACATCGGGTGAAGCGGCGGTGATCGCCAGCGTTCAGGCGGCCGAAGGGGCTAACATACGCAGTGGGCCGGGCGAGGAATTCCGGGTGCTGAGTCAGCGGGCACAGTTTGATCTGGTGATGCTGACCGGTCGCAGCGCGGATGGCGGCTGGCTGCGCGTTCAGCGGGTCGGTGGCGAGCCGGGCTGGCTTGTGGCTGATGCGGTTCTGGCGGATACCAGCGGCCTGCCCACGGTCAGCCGTGGGGATGCCGCGCCCGCGCCGTTGTATACGCCTTTCAGCGCTGTTGAGATCATCACGCCGGAGTTTGATGCACGCTGCGAGGCGGGGCCACCGCCGGGCGTGCTGCTGCAATCCGAGACGACGAATCTGCTGCGCACACGGATCAATGACATTGCGGTAATCTTCAGCGGGACGCTTTTTGCTCAGGCGAGTGAAGCGCGGCTGATGCTGTACGTCATTGAAGGGCAGGCGATTATCGCGCCAGCCACTGCTACCGAGCCGGTCGAAGCGCAGGCGGGCCAGATGGCTGAGGTGATTTTCCCGGCGGAAGACGCCGCTGAGGATGCGACGGTGCTGGCAATGCCGCCGATGGCCTACAATCACGAGCGACTGCTGGCGCTGCCGCTCGGCCTGTTGCCGCGCTTCTTCTATATCGGGCTGGATATTGCACGATACATCGAGCCGCGCCCGACGGAAGATATCAGCCCGTTGACTGGCATGCTGGTAACTGATCCCTGCCGCATCACTATTGGGCCGGGCGGGGCGAATCTGCGCGCCGGACCAGGCACGCAGTACCCGGTGCGCGGCGTCATGGCGCAGCGGGAAAGCGCCGCCGTTACCGGGCGGGCTGTCGGCACCGATGGCGGCAACTGGTGGCAGATCGCGCCGCAGTTGTGGATCAGCGCGATGACGACCGTCACCGGCGGCGATTGTGTGGCGGTCCCGCTGGTGGAACAGGTGCCGCCGCTGCCACCGTCGGCGGAGTGATCGCCAGCCCTATCAGGCCGAACAACAGCGTGTTCCCCTGAATGAGCGTGACCGGGTAATGATCGAACAGGCCAATGACCATCAGCGCGGTCAGCCCGGCCAGCCAGGGAGCACGCTGTTTTCTCTGTGGGCCACGCAGGGCGATGCCATACGTCAGCAGCAGGGCCAGCGCGAAAAGACCCAGACCCATTGCGCCCAGCTCCGCCCATAATGTCAGGAAGATGTTATGGACATCGCGGCCGCGTATCTCGAAGTCGCTGTTCTCGAACAGGTAGACGCTGCCGAACCACGGGAAATTGCCCGCGCCGATGCCGGTCACCGGGGCGCTGCGGATGGCTTCTGCAGCGACATGGGTGAACAGCAGGCGCTCACCCACGGAATAAACTTCTGTCTCTTCCTGGCCAGCGCCAGCGCGTGCCAGCACGAAAGGCGCATACAGCGCCATGAACAGACCAGCCATCAGCACACCGGTGACGCCCAGCATCGCGACAGGTCGCCAGTGATGGCGGATGTACGCCCAGGATAAGGCGATCAGCACGCCGCCCCCCACCGCCAGCCCCAGCCATGCCGACCGCGAGAACGTCAGAGCCAGCGCCCAAATGCCGGGCAGCAGCGCCAGCAGGATCAGCCAGCGGTGACGCGGTCGCGCCCATAAGTACGCCGCGCTCGCTGCCAGCACCATCACGACCAGCATCCCCGCGTAGATGTTTGGATGAGAAATCAATCCGTAGGGGCGTAGCCAGCGTTCACCTTCAGCCTGTACGACGCTGACGCCGGACACCGCAGGGTCGAGCCTGAACTCGCCCAGGCTGTGCAGCCCGATATCGGCCTGATTAGCGACCTGTGCCAGCCCGACACCGGCGTGCAGGCCGAGCGAGCTTACAAGTACAGCCAGCAGCAGGCGACGGGGCGGCGGGACACAGGCGACGACCAGCCCGAAACCGATCGTCAGGCTGAGCTGTAGAGCGCGGCTCTGCGCGAGGCCGGGGTAGTCTTCCGCCATGAAGGCCCAGGTCTGGGAGAGCGCCGCCCATGTGGCAAAGCTGATCAGCACCACGAGCCATAACTGATGGGTGCGCCGCCGCAGCAGATCGCGCAGGCCGGGCAGACCCATTGCCAGCCACCAGACGAGTGTCCAGATTAGCGGCGCAATCAGGACGAAGCCCAGGACGTATTCAGCACTGAAGGGATGCGGGGCGCTCGGCCATTTCAGCCAGAAGGGCGTCAGGGCGAAGCTGGTCAGTATCCCGGCCTGGATGGGCAGGCGGCGCAGAGTCATTGGCGATAGCTCAGGCTAATGGCATGTATAACTTCAATCTACTGTAAGAAGCGCTTACGCGCCATCATCCGTTAGTTAAAGTGACAGTGCGAATTATGAGCGCTTATCAGGAGAGACCAGGCAATGATTAAATCCCAGTACGGGCTGAAGAAAACGCTGAATATGGATTATGAAACCGCGCTTGAGAAAGTGACGGCGGCGCTCAAGGAGCAGGGCTTTGGCGTGCTGACGGAGATCGACGTTAAGGCTACGCTGAAGCAAAAGCTGGACGTGGATGTGCCGCGCTATAAAATTCTGGGCGCGTGCAACCCGCCGCTGGCGCACAGGGCGCTCTCAACCGAACCAGAGATCGGCCTGCTGCTGCCGTGTAACGTGGTTGTGCAGGAAGGCGAAACACCGGAGAGCAGCGTCGTCATGGCAATTGACCCGCTGACGATGATGCAGTTCAGCGGCAATCTGACGCTGCAAGGCGTCGCCGAAGAAGCCGCTGAACGTCTGCAAAAGGCATTGAACGCGCTTGAATAGTTGAGCGCGCGATGTATCTCTATTCCTCCTCAGGCCTGAGTATAACAGGCCTGACTTTTTCCTCGTTGGCGTTATCGGCCTGTTCCGGGTTGTCCTGATCAATGATTGTCTGACCGCTGTAGTTGTAGACCAGGCTGATCATGAGAGCGAACAGGGCTGTGCCGATCCCCAGACCCACGCCGATCAGAGTGGGCGCGATGATGGCCAGACGAATGAAGACCGTAACGACAGAATAGCCAAAGTTACGGAACGTCACGGCGAAGCTGGTGCTGTACCGCAGCGAGAGCAGCACCATCAGTACATCTGTGAAGACCAGAATTGTGAAGAACGTCTCGAAGAAGGGATAAGTCGGCATGCCGAGCAGCAGACGCGCCAGATCGACGAGACCGACCGCCGCAAAAACGAATACCAGCCCAAGCGCGATCAGCTTCTTGTAGGCGATGAATTGGGCCTGCTCGATCTCATCACGGGTGATTGGGCGGCTCTGCTGGACTTTATAATAGGCCCCAATGATGAGGAAAATGAGCATCGCACCGACGGCATCCGCGATCATCGGGATGACGCTCTGTGAGACTTCATCCCAGATGAGCGGTTCGCTGAAGTAGGTGAACTGCTTAAAAGTGTCACGCAGGAGAATGAGCGACAGAATCTCCAACTGAATACCAATCGAGCGCGAGAAGGACCGCGTCAGGCCGAAGATCAGGCTGACGACCTCAGTAATCAGCAGGACGGTAAAGGCGATTTCAACGGCGTAAAAGTGATTGGTGGGCAGGAACGACGCAAATGGCTCCGGCAGGATGCCGACGCGGTTAAGCTCGATGACGCCAATCATGAAAATGTAAATTACCACCAGGACAGACCCGGCGGCTCGCTTCATGACCGTATATTCCCAGAAGTGCTCCAGGTGGTCGGTTACGTTCGCTACACGGCGAACTGCGGATTTTGCTTGCACATTGCCCCCGAATTGCACGTTCCTTTTTTCACAATATCATCTTAATACGACGAACATAAGAATCACATGAACCTCTCGATAACGGCTCTGTGAGAGTTACTTAGAGAAGCGCGCTCTGTGCTAAGAATGCGCTTGACGATATCTATCCAGAGGGTATAGTATACCCATAGGGGTATATAAGAGGCGATCATGACCGATCCAAAATTATCACTTGTGATTGAAACTGACGCAGGCTGCCACAACCATCGCTGCGAATACAACAAGGCGACGCTCAATCGCATCCGCCGTATTCAGGGCCAGTTGGATTCGCTGGCGCGGATGATCGAGACAGACGAGGGCAGCTGCGAAGATCGTGTGGTTCGCGCACGCACCATCGAGAAGGCGACGGCCAGCCTGATTCGTCATCTGATCGCGTGCTATATGGATAACACTGCGCGTCACGAAATGGCCACGGACCCGGATAAGGTCGTGGACGACATCAACCGCATCATTGAACTGCTGAGCAAATAGCGCCGGATTCCGGGGGGACGAATGGCTGCTGAAACGAAATCGTCACAGACTTACGAGATTCAACTACCGATCACAGGCATGACCTGTGCGATGTGCGAGAAGAACGTCACGCGGGCGCTGACTAAAACCGAAGGCGTCGACGAAGTCTTTGTCAATCTGGCAAACGATAAAGCGACCGTCAAGTTTGACCCTGCGCGTCTGGATGCAGCGCAACTTATTGAGCGCATTACAGGTGCGGGTTACGGGGTGGCCACGGCGGAGATTGAACTGCCGATCACGGGCATGACCTGCGCCATGTGCGAGAAGAACGTCACGCGGGCGCTGAAGAAACCGGCGGGCGTGTTGGACGTACAGGTCAACCTGGCGACGGAACGTGCGCGGGTGACGTATATCCCCGGCGCGGTGCGTCGCAGTGATCTGATCACCGCAGTGGAGAACGCTGGCTATGGCGTCGTTGATACCAGCGCAGCGGATGCGCCGGAAGACGCCGAGGCGGCAGCACGTCAGGCGGAAATTGACCGTCAGCGGCGGCTGGTGCTGATTGGCGCGATCTTCACGGTGCCGCTGGTCATTTTGAGCATGACACGGCACTTCATGCACAGCGTGCCGTTCCTGATGGAGACGTTCCCCTGGCTGATGCCGACGTGGTGGCTGTTCGTCTTTGGCGCGTTGGCGACCCCTGTCTACGTCATACTGGGGCGGCAGTACATCGTGGGTGGTATTAAGTCCCTGCGCAATGGCAGCGCCAATATGGATGTGCTGGTTGCGCTTGGTTCATCGGCGGCGTATTTCTACGGCATTATCGTACTGCTGGGGCTGCTGCTGGGTTTTAGCGATGTGGTTGGCACCGATGACTATTTTGAGTCGGCGGCAGTGATCCTGACGCTGATTACGCTGGGCAAGCTGCTGGAAGCGCGCGCTAAAGGTCGCACCAGCGATGCCATCAAGAAGCTCATCAACCTGGCACCGAAGACGGCGACGGTCCTGCATGATGGCGAGGAACGTCAGGTGCCGGTCTCCGAAGTTGTGGCCGGTGATCACCTGATCGTGCGCCCGGGCGGACAAATTCCGGTCGATGGGGTCGTCATTGAGGGGCGTTCCAGCGTGGATGAATCCATGCTGACGGGTGAGAGTATGCCGGTCAGCAAGCAGACCGGGGCGAAAGTGATTGGCGGCACGCTCAACAAACAGGGGCGTCTGATTGTCGAGGCGACGTATGTCGGCGCAGAGACCGCACTGGCGCAGATTATCCGGCTGGTGGAACAGGCGCAGGGGTCGCGCGCTCCCATTCAGCGTATCGCGGACCGCGTCAGCGGTTTCTTCGTGCCGATCGTCATGGTGCTGGCACTGGCGACCTTCTTATTCTGGCTGGCGGTCGCGCAGATTGGCCTGCCGGGGGCGACGCTGAATGCGATTGCGGTGCTGGTGATCGCCTGCCCGTGCGCGCTCGGTCTGGCGACGCCGACGGCGATCATGGTCGGTATGGGCCGTGGCGCAGAGATGGGCGTATTGTTCCGCAACAGCGAAGCGCTGGAAAGCGCGCACAAGCTGTCGACAATCGCGCTGGATAAGACGGGGACAATCACCCAGGGCCAGCCGGCAGTCACGCAGATTGTGCCCGCTGCGGGTATCGAGAAGGACACGTTGTTACGATTGGCGGCCACGGCGGAACGTGGCAGCGAGCATCCCCTGGCAGAAGCGGTCGTCCGGGCGGCGGCACATCTGACACTGGGCCAACCGGAGCGCTTCGAGGCGGTATCGGGCCGGGGCATTCTGGCAACCGTCGATGGTGCTGAAGTCGCACTGGGTAGCCCGCGTTTTGCTACGGAGCAGGGTATCGACCTGAGCGCGCTGCAAAACGAGATCGAGCGGCTGCAGACGCAGGCGAATACGGTTGTTGTGGTGGCCCGGGATGGCATCGCGCAGGGTGTGATCGGCGTGGCGGATACGATTAAATCAGGGTCTCGTGCAGCCGTCGCCGAGATGCAGCGACTGGGTATGGACGTCGTCATGCTCACGGGTGACAACCTGCGGACAGCGCGTGCCATCGCTGCTGAAGCGGGAATTCAGCAGGTGGAGGCGGAGGTGCTGCCGGGCGATAAGGCCGCAGCCGTGCAGAAGCTGCAATTGGCTGAGAAGCGGGTCGGCATGGTGGGCGATGGGATCAACGACGCGCCGGCGCTGGCACAGGCCGATGTCGGGATCGCCATTGGCACGGGCACAGACATCGCCATTGAGGCCAGCGATATCACGCTGATGAGCGGTGATCTGCGCGGGGTGCCGCGCGCGATCGCGCTGAGCAAGGCCACCATGCGTACCATCTATCAGAATCTTTTCTGGGCCTTCATCTATAATCTGATTCTGATTCCGGTGGCGATGGCGGGCCAGCTCATTCCGATGTTCGCGGCGGCCGCTATGGCTTTCAGTTCCGTGTTCGTCGTGAGTAATTCTTTGAAATTGCGAAGGACATCGCTCCCGCAGTTTCAGGGTGAGCTTCAAGATAGTCCAGAAACGTATCCGAAGGCGCAAGAAAACCCGTCTCCGGCACTTTGATCCCTTTGTCATGAACCTGAGCGATCTTCTTACGGATCGCTTCCCATGAACGATGGGGTAATGCAGCAGCCATCTCTAGCTGTGTTACCCCGTTTTCGATTGCTTCTGCCAAAGCTTCTAACTCCTCTTCAGTCCAACGATTACCAGATGTACGATCTGCATCTGCACCCTGTTCTTCTACACGAGCCATATAGTCCTCGTAGGTTTCCTTGTCACGAATCGGTTTCGGAGAGATATGGAACTTACGCTCTCCGATGATCTCGTAGATTTTAATACGGATCGCCCGCCAATTGCGTGTCGGCACGGAAGCGGCAATCTCAACCTGAGAGGCACTAGCTTCAACTGCTTGTCGCAACTGATCTACCTCAGCCGGTGTCCAGAGTACCCAGGCATCCGCCCGATAGGGCAGCACAAACTCATCTGTTGAGTTATCCCTCCAGTGGATGACGACATCAGCTACACGACGTTTTCCTGTTTGGGTAACTGTGATTCTCTCAATGAAAACATGCGCGACCGCCTGTTTTTCGGTTATGCTCATACTCTCCCAGTTTTTCAGAACATTTTCTGCTTGTTTAGCCAAATCTATGAGTGAGTCCTGCTCCGCTATTCTTTGTTGCAATGATGCTAGCTTACCTTCAAGACGTGTTTTTTCCTGTTCGTAGTTAGCAAATTCACGTTCGAGTGCTTGCAATAGTGTTTTTGATTGCACATAAGAGAAGTTATCAAGCAGATTTTGGAGTTTCTGCTCTACTGCCGTCAGTTGGTGCCTGAGCATTCGCTCCTCAGCTTCAAAGTCATCGCCTGCTGTGGAAAGCACATCGTCCCATACCTCAGGATTGAAGGTTGCTCTGAGTTTTGCGTGAAGCATCTCGTTGATGACATGATCGAAGTAATCAGCCCTCCGCGACCAAAGATATTGCTGGTTATCCGCAGTATCGTTATAGCCGCACGTATAGGCATATGTCTTTAGACTTTTACGCCAAGAAGCTGTCGCGTTACACCAGTTGCCTTCATGGTACGTCCCAATCAACCCAACATAAATCGGCTCATAGGCGTTGCGTTCTATTTTCTTCGTTGAATGGCGGCGACCGAGGCGTGGCGCATAATTCTCGTTTAGTGTGCCGTCCAGATTGTATGGCGAAATGTAGTTGAATGCCTGATAGAAAAGGTCTTCGGGCATGATCGCAGGGTGGTTGTTCCACTGGACGACGCGATCCTTGAACACCCAATGACCCAGATAGACTGCGTTGGTAAGCATATTTTGCAAGGAAACTGAGCCAACCATGTAAATTCCGCCGCGCTTGAGCATCCGCATGGGTTTTGCCCAACTGAAGCCCGGCGGAACCTCACGCAACAAGTCAGGATTGTCAAAATCTGGGAAATGCGGGCCATTATCATGCAGATAGCGTAGTGTTCCACGCTGATTGCCACCAAGCATCACGAATGTCTCGAATATCCTGACGATGACTTCAGCACAGGGTTTAAACGGTTGATACTTACGCCAGTTTGGGTTCGGAATGCCACTCGACAGCATTTTCCGGTCATCGACCATGTAGCCGAGGTTGATGTTGCCACCCATCCACATCCCTTGCCTGAGCATCCGCTCTTTGGCAGCATATAACCGCCCACGTACATAGGAGTTCAGGAAATCAGCAGCTTGCTCCGCTCTCATGCGAAAGAGTAGGCGATGGTAGGGACCTTCATGTTTATCCGCAAAGTTGTATTTAAAGTAGGGTGTCAGAACACGTACATCGTTCTTGACGCAAGCATCGATGAAAACATTGACCTGAATCTGCGTCTCATCTCGGAACAGGCGATCTTCTGCCTGTACCGCAACTGCACCGATTTTCCTTGTGAGTATCAGATCAAAGAGACGGCTCATCCCTTCACGTTCGTCAATACTCTTTGCGCCGCTGACGCCTTCGTCTTTGTCAATGAGCACGATGTCGTGTTGATCCCATCCGAGTGATATAACGTAGCGTGGGAGATCAATCTGTTGCATGTCGGTTGAGATGTTGCCCACCTGCTTCATCGAAGACTGCCGATAATATACCGCGATAGGGCGATCTGTTGGCAGCATCCCGGGTTGCACAGGCGAAGAAACATCACCGCGCTGCGGCTTATACTTCTTTGCGCCGGGCATATGTTAAAATCCTTATGGTCTAGATTTACGGTCTGGACTGAAGCCGGGTGTCAGTTTCCTAGGCCGTCGCCCGGCTTCTCACATCACTGGTCATCGCCAGCGCCGTCATCTTGAGGTTATTCAACATCCTCATCGTCATTGTGGCTCGATTTTCTGCGGCGATTGGGTCTGCCTGCCTCGATCCACGTCTCGACATCCTTTCGCTTGATAATCCAGTTTCGTCCTACTCTCTGTGCCGGAAGAAAGCCTGCTTCGATTGCTCGGCGCACGGTGTCGTCGTGGCATCCTGCGATCTCGGCGGCTTTCGTTGGGCTGATCAACTCCTCACTCATAGAGTCTCCGGTTGGCTGTATTGTACGGGATAACCCGTACAATGGCAATTTGATCATGACTAGAGTCTACAGCGTGTAGCAGAAACTCACGACTTACTCGACTTATTTTGCTCGATACTTGCCTCAGAAGCTGGTAATCGAGATCGTATGTAAGCGCCAATCAGAAGGCGATAAGCGATAGCCAGATCGAACTCTTTGCTCGAATTGTTGACCTGGTTACCATGTTCCATTCGACCGTTTTCATTCTGAAACTGGTTCATATTGCTGCCACCTTTCGTCGGTGATGTCTTGCTTGACAGCCTGCACAGAAAATGACGGACAACATGAGATGACGAGATGCCCTTCTTCTGAGCAAGCTGCATGATCGCTTTGTGTTCGTTTGATGTGAGCCGAACACTGAAGATGTGTTCGCGCTTTTGTGGCGGTTTGAGTGAAGTATTTGTGTTACGCACTGGACTGCCTCGTGTTCTGCATTTGCTTCGAGCGTATCACTGTGCTGTATTGAAAGTATGGAATTCTCCAGTTTTGACTGAGTGAACTTACAGATTTTGGATGGAAAATTAACGGATCAAGCATGAGCTGTTCTTGCAGATCGTAGAACTTGGTGGCCACTGATTTTGCTTTGGTGGTTTCAGGATAGCAAAGCTGGAAATAGGGAAGGCTTGTAAGATTGCAGTTTTTGGACGCAGGATTCCAATCGCGACGGCTCAGCTTAAGGATATGAGAGGTAAAACCTTGGTTATAATAGAAATTATCTCTGCTGTGTTTTTGGATAAGTATGAAGATACTACGCCAAAAATATAAATCTGTAGTTAAATTGCTAGTAGAATCGAAGTCGAGAACTCGATGGATTTCAGCACAGTTATTCGCCTACAGAAAAATGATCCTGCATTTCTAGCGCTCAATAAAGCGTGGCTCCCACTGGCAGTGAGTTTTCTTCATTATGCATTCAAACAGAAACATGAGGTTGTGCTATCGCAGGAAGTATTTCGTGATCGATTGGATGCCTATATTGATCACATCAATAACACACTGGCCGACGCTGAGCAGTTCAGCCATGATGCGGGACATTACATCGACATATGGAGCAGAGAGTCCGATCTGATTCGCATTCGCAATCGTAATGACGGTTATGTGGTACAACTATCTCCTCATGCTGAGCGTCTGATCGGGTGGTTTGAGGAGTTGCAGAATCGCGGCATGATTGGTACGGAGTCGCGTTTGCGTAACATTCTCTCGTTGTTGGATGAGGTGGTTACACGCAGTACGGAGGACATCGAAAAACGATTGCAACAGCTTCACGAGCGCCGCGACGAGATAAACGCCGAAATCGCTCACATTGAGGAAACACAACAGGTGGATGGGTTGAGCGATGTGCAAATCCGCGAACGTCTGAATCACATCAGCGGCATGGCTGCACAGCTTCTACGTGATTTCTCGATGGTCGAAGAACGCTTTCGAGAGATGGCGCGAACCATCCAGCAGGCGCAACTGAACCCGGAAGCGAAACGCGGTGACATCTTGGGCACGGCGTTAGACGCGGACGAACAGCTAGAAGAAAGTGACGAGGGGCGGAGTTTTCGCGCCTTTTACGAGTTATTGACGCATCCAGAGCAGCGTGAGTCGTTTGATGAACTCATCGCTGCGGTATACGACATGCCACGCCTGAATAAGTTTGTTGCTGAAAACACCGTCTTGCAGCGTTTGACCTCACACTTGCTGGATGCTGGGGAACGTGTGAACCAGTCCAATCAGCGCCTCGCCGAGCATCTGCGGCGTGTCGTCGACTCACGTAACGTGATTGAGAGCCGCCGGGTGCAAACACTGGCGCAGGAGATCAAATACACCATCAGCCAGCTTGCGGATGCCATTATCTCGTTGATGACCACCAGCACCCGCCCCTCCTTCTACGCCTTCGAAGGCGAACCGGATGTTGAGTTACCCCTGGAACGGCCATTGTTCGATCCACCAGAGCAGATCAAGGCCACTGAGCGACCACGTGCTGCGTCCGTGCAGATTGATGTCGAGGCACTGATTGCCCTCTATGATACCTTCTACATTGATGACAGCATCCTACGCGAAAACATCGACCGCCTATTGATGAGCCGCTCTGAAGTGACGCTGGCAGAACTCGTTACAAGTTACCCAATTGAACAGGGCATGGCCGAAGTGATCTCGTATTTGCAGATTGCAGCACGGGAGCCACAGCATCGCATTGATCGTGACGCCCGTGATACTGTCGCCATCCGCACCCGTTACGGTGAGGAAAAACAGATTGACGTGCCGCGTATTGTTTATCGTCGTACAGACTTATAGGCTGAGGTGAATCATGCTTGATGAGCACATCGAACCGTATGCCGCAGCGGTGCGCAAACTGCTGAAGGGGGTTGTCTACCACGATGACACGGTCGCGTGGCAGCAAATCCGCGATTACGAATACCCTATCCGCGACTACCTGAGCAAAATCGGCTTGGGGATGCACCTGGATGAAATCGGAAACTTTGCCTATTTATATGATGATAGCCGTGATAACGATAATCAGGACGTCTTGCCCGCGTTGACCAGCCGCCGAAACCTGTCGTTCCCTGATACACTGCTGCTGGTGCTGCTGCGCGAACGCCTGGACGAACACGAAATGCGTGATCTTGATGGAGCTGATCTGATCCTCAGTGATGAGGATCTGTTGGACATGATACAGGTGTTTACGCAGGATTACGGTGATGCGCGGAAGATCGAGTCGAACACGACGACCAGCGTTAACCGTCTGGTGCGATATGGCTTTCTGACGAAGCGCAGGGACGGGCGCTATACGGTGCGCCCCTTAATCCGTGCCAAAATCAACGCAGATGAGCTGGAAAGCATCAAAACGCGGTTGGTCGCGCATGTCAAGCAAGACGGTGAAATGGAAGGCGATGATGAATAACCTGTTTGGCGAAGAAACCGGCTTCCGGCTGAAACGACTGGAACTTTATAACTGGGGCACGTTCGACGGACAAATTTGGACGATGACGACCAACGGCGAGACTGCCGTGCTGACTGGACAGAACGGTTCGGGCAAGTCAACCGTTGTAGACGCGCTGCTGACGCTATTGGTGGAAGGGCGGCAGCGTAATTACAACATGGCGTCTGGGGCAGGCAGTAGCCGTGAACGCTCTGAGCGCACATACGTGCGCGGACAGTACAGTCGGTCGCGCGGAGAGACAGCATATGAGTCGACGGCAAACACGCTGCGCGGTACGGATGCACACAGCGTTCTGCTGGCGGTCTTCTGGGATGCTTCACAGGAACGCACGATTTCACTGGCGCAGGTGTTATGGATAAGCAACGCCGACCGAGTAGAAAAGCGGCATTATGTTGCTTCTTGCGAGTTGAGTATTGAGCGGCATTTTCCACAGCGGCACATCAACGCCCGTGACCTGCCCAAAGATGTGCAGACATTCGGTAACACGTTCAAAGATTACATTGCGGCGGCACGCAAGGCATTGGGTTTAGGCAGCAGGCCAAAGGCGCTTGATCTCTTCAATGAAACCGTTGCCGTGAAGGACATCCCCAGCCTGAACGGTTTTGTGCGTGATCATATGCTGGATAAGAGCGATCCGGAAACACGAGTTGATGCACTGCGAGCACAGTACCGCGAACTTAACGACGCCCATGCGGCTATCCAGCGGGCAGGGCGACAGCTGGCAATTCTTCAACCGTTGGTAGAGGCTGGCAGCGAGTACCGGCGCTATGAAGAACAGATGGCGCGTTACGAAGCTGCAAAATCGCTGGTGCCGTTCTATGTCGCGGGGAAGGCGCGGGACTTGCTAGAAAAGACGATTGCGGAAGTCAGTAGCCAGCGAGAGGCCCAGTATAGCCGTCTGCAAACCGTAGATAGAGAATTAGAAAGCCTGCGTGGTGATTTGCAGGATATTGAGTTTGCTATTCGACAGGATGATGTCGGGCGGCGTATTCGTGAAATCGAAGGGCGGTTGCCAGCGATGAAGGAGAACATCGCAGCACGCCGAATAGTGGCCAATCGCTATGACGAGAATGCCCTAGGGATTGATATACCAACATGTCGGAGCGAGGAAGTGTTCCATGAGAATCGCACCCGCGCCGCACAAATGCAGCACCAAGCGGAAGAAGACATTCAATTTCTTGAAGAAAAACGCGGCGAAATCCAGCTTACACTGCGCGACGAGGTTGAACGTGGCAAGGAACTCGACCGCGAGATTAGCTATCTCCGTCAGAACCCCAGCAATATTCCAGAGCAGGTCGCCAAGATACGTCAGCAGATCAGTGATGACCTGAATCTGCCGCTGGATGACCTCCCCTTTGTGGGTGAGCTGCTGCAAGTGCGCGATGGTGAAAGTACATGGGAAGGCGTGCTAGAACGCCTGCTGAACAGCTTCGCTCAGGATTTGATCGTGCCAGAAACGCATTATCGGCAGGTTAGCCAGTACGTCAACGAAAATAATCTGCGCGGGCGGCTGGTCTATCGGCGCGTTGACCCTGCACAGGTCGAACGGCCACGCAAGCAGCGCGAGAGCGATGCCTCCGGCATTATGGCGTATAAGAAGCTGGACATCAAACAGAACACGCCGTATTTGAATTGGCTGGCAGGTGAGTTGATCCAGCGCTTCGATTATGTGTGCTGCGAGAGCATGGACAACTTCAATTGGGCCGAGCGGGCTATCACCCAACAGGGGCAGATTAAACATAACACCTCGCGCCACGAGAAGGACGACCGCCGCGACATCAACGACAGACGCTATTATGTGCTGGGATGGGATAACCGCGACAAGCTGCGCCAGCTTGAAACCGAACTGGACGACTTGCAACGGCGGGTAGCGCATCTCAACGAGCAGCAGCAGATTATTAACGACCAGCTTGAGCGCCGCCGTCGTGACATTCAAAGGCTGAATGCCCTGCTCACCGTTGAAACCTTCGCTGAGATTGACTGGCGCACCCGGCAAACCGAGGTTGACCGCCTAGAGCGTGAACTAGCTGACCTCAACCAGCAGTCGCAGCAACTCCAACGGCTGGAAAAACAGCGTGATCAACTGCAAAATCAGGTGAACGAAACGAACCAGCGGCGCGACGCAATCAACCGGGAAATCACCACGCACGATAACCGCATCACGAGTTACGAGGGCAAGCTCAAACAGGTCGGTCAACTGTTTGCGAATTGGACAGACGACCACCAGCGTATTTGGGAACAAGTAGGGGACTTACTTGCTGAAATTGACCGTGAACCCCTTACGATTGGTGTACTCGACCGTCGCGCACAGGAGCTGGAGGTGTTTATTCAGCGCAGTGTGGCGAACTTCAAGGGCTTTCAGAACCGCTATGAAGCGACCATCCTGAAGGCGATGAACAACTTCAAACTTGAGTATCCCGATGAGGGCATGTCACTCACAGCAGATATTCAAGCGCTACCTGCATATGAGGCCATTCATGAACGGTTAGCAACTGATGATTTGCCAAAGTACGAAGTACGCTTCAAGCAGATGCTGGACCGCACCGTGACACGTGGCGTCATGGCATTCTACTCCAACCTGACAGAACAGGAGCGCGAGATTGATCGCAGCATTGCCGAGCTAAACGACTCACTAGCACAGGTAGACTACGGCGGTGGTTCGATCATTCGATTGCTTGCTGAACGTTCGCCTGATGTCGAAATCAACGACTTCCAACGTCAACTCAAAGCCTGTATTCCCGATGCTGGGGATAGCTCGCCGGAGGAACTCGAACGTGCCTATAACCGCATCAAAGTCCTGATCGAACGATTCGACAATGACACAAACTGGATGCGGCGTGTGATTGATGTGCGGCGCTGGCGCGTGTTTGCTGCAGAGCAGATTGATGCCGAAGGGCGTCAGGTTGATTATTACAGCGACTCGTCGGGTAAATCAGGCGGGCAGAAAGCGAAGCTCGCTTACACGATTCTGGCATCGGCTATTGCTTACCAGTATGGCCTGCAAGATACCGTTGCTGGGGATCGTTCGTTCCGGTTGGTGGTTATCGACGAGGCATTCAGCAAATTGGACGACGATAATGCCCGCTTTGCAATGAATCTCTTCCAACAATTGGGGCTGCAACTCCTTGTTGTCACGCCGATGCAGCAGCTTCACATCATTGAGAATTTCGTACATGCCTATCATGTAGTTGTCAACAATGACACCGGGAGCTATTCACGGCTGTTCAATCTCACGCAGGCGGAATATTGTGACCGCCGTCGCGAGTTCCAGGCGCAGAGCCAGCGAGCATGATTACCCCAGCCGAAATTGTCAAGAAGGCGGAGCGAAAATACCTCAATGTGCTGCGTGCTTACCTAAATGGAGAGGACTTGTTTCCGCTGGAATTCTCGGTGGGGCGTTCGTCAAAGAACTTGGTGGAACGCCGCCAGCAGATTGACGAGCTCCGCCAGCGAGCTAGAGAAACCATGGGGCAGGGATATGCCTTGGAATGGCAGACGGTCAACCGACGTGATATGGGTAAACAGACAACCCCTCGCCGCGTTATCATCGAGACACTGGATGATTATCTGGCGGTCGTTCGCAAGCGTACGGAATATCAGCAGTTTGTCAGTGATGTCGAGCGTATTCGCCGCCGGTTTCCAGCACTGGAGGATTGGATGTGTGCCAATCCACAGGCAGTCATCGATTATAGTGGGCAGTGGGATGATCTACTGGTGGTGTGTGATTACTTCGTGAAGCATCCGCGCCCGAATCTGTATATCCGCGAACTGCCCATCTCAGTGCACACGAAATTCATTGAGCAACACAGCCGCATCTTGCGTGATCTGTTAGATACACTGTTACCTGCTGACACGATCACACGGGATGCGAACGATTTCAGCCAGCGATTTGGGTTGAAGACACCGCTACCAACGTTTCGCATACGTTTACTGGAGGAACAACTCGATCGGCAGTATGCCTTGGGACTGGATGATCTGACGCTACCTGTTGATCAATTAGCGCATCTACTGACGGATCATATCCAACCCACAACGGTTATCATCGCGGAAAATCTTATGAACTTCCTCACACTACCATCTCAACCAGCGAGCATTGGATTATTTGGGCGCGGCTTCGCAGTTCAATCACTGGCTAAAGTGATGTGGCTGTATCGGTGTCGGATCATTTATTGGGGAGATATTGACGCACACGGCTTTCAAATTCTGTCGGATTTGCGAAGGTTATTTCCGCATGTGCGTTCCGTGATGATGAACCAACAAACGCTGGACGATCACGCTGAGTATGTGGTGGAGGGAAATCGAGTGCGAGTAGATCGCTTTGATGGTCTGACGGAAGCTGAAGCTACGGTTGCACAACATGTTCTGGAACATAACTTACGCATGGAGCAAGAGCACATTCCGCAAACTTATGCGCTTATCCAGCTAGGGCAAATGCTACGCTCTGGCGACGATAACACTGCCTGATTGGGTTGAGATATCTGGTGATTCTGATCACAACAGCACATTGCCGCGCCAAATGGGGAGATGTGCATTCACCAATGAATGAGTATCTGTCTCTTAGTTGTGTCGGTAGAGCCATAGAAGATGTTAAAATGTCACAGAGGTTCATCTCACCTGATTCAACACGATCAGGAATCTTCATGTCGATCTTCCTCTTTTGCCGAATTAGATGGATTTGGTAGATTTGTGGATTGATTATTGGTGGGGCTATCACGCGGTAAATCTGTTTCGCGTGACGTAAATGTGGGTAAAATTGTAGTTGGATTGAGTACGGCAAGGTTCAAGCGGCGGAGGCGATGGGGGTTCTCATTTCGTGCATTCTGTCGTGACGAATTCTCTGAGATTGCGAAGGACGTCGCTCCCGCAGTTTAAGGGTGAGCTTTCAGATAGTCCAGAAGGGTATCCGACGACGCAAGAAAACCCGTCTCCGGCACTTTAATGCCTTTGCCATGAACCTGAGCGATCTTACGAAGCTGGAATAACGAAACGGCTGAATGTCGCAATGCGGAAAATGGCCAACTGATTACCATCCGTCAATGCGTTGGTTCCGGCACGATTCAATACGATACCCTTGTTTTCAACAGGGGGCCTCTCAGCCCGATTGTATTCGCCTTCATCATAGCAGGTGCCATATAGCAGGTGCCATCTATTCACGCGCTTACTGCTCTCAATAGTCATCTTCGTTGAAGCCCGATCACCGACTCAACCTGTGTGAATCCTGTTATGCTTCATAAAAGGAGCGAGTCTGGTGAAGGACGGACAGACCCGCATGCACTGTAGATTTCAACATGACCCTACAGTGAGTGAGCGAAGCGTTAGCAGAGATGATCTTCCCTATCCAATTAACCCTATCCAATTAACCATATGGGCAACCGAAATTCGCAGTCGGTAAATTTCGGTCTGTCATGTTCATACTTTCATCTTATACATGCGAGAACGGCAGCATCGTTTGTGTAAATCTTAATATTGAGTTCCGATGTGGATTTCAGCAGGGGGATCAGGTTCAATGAAGACGTGATTGTACTTTTTCTCACAAAGGAGTTGTTTGATGAGACATCTATTATTGACGATTCTGCTGCTGGCTTTGAGCCTGACACCTGCGCTTGCACAGGATGAAACCGAGGGCGATCTTACGCTGCGTGTCGCCGGAACCTGTGCTGCCAACTCGCATATGATGCCCTTCTGGGTGCTGATGGAACAGACCGGCGGTGAGATCGACGGCGTGACCATTGAGTATCTGCCGGTCACCGGCCCCCCGCAAATGATGGCGCTGGCTGTCAATCAAGATTTTGATGTGGTGATCGCGTTCATTTTCCAGGGGGCGAACTTCTTTACTGCCGGTGGCGCAGAATCGCTGCGGCTGGAAACGGTCAGTATGTGGCGCGGCTTCGCCCTGCTGACTGCACCAGACGTTGAAAGTTGGGAAGACCTGGTGGGCCAGCGGATTTTGCTGCCACAGGAGGGCAGCGGCCCGGATGTTATCACACGTCGTTCGATGGAAAGCGCAGGTTACGATCCCTTTGAGGATTTCCAGATCGATTACTTGCCGCCAGCGCAGATGGGCCAGCTTCTCATTGCAGGGGAAGCGGCGGCAGCGACTATTTCCGAACCGCAGTTGACCATCATTGCAGGACAGGCTCGCCAAAACGGTGTCACGCTGGCACCCTCTACTAGTATTGATCTGTTGCAGGGCATCTATGAATCAGAGTTATGGGAAGAAGGCAGACTGCCATTAGGTGCTGTAATGGTTGATACGTCCGTACTGGAAGACGAGGACATGGCCGCCGCTTTCGTCGCCTTCAACGCCTCCTATCACGAGGCCGCCGCCTTCGCGCAGGAGAACCCGGCGGAAGCCGCCGCGTTGATCGTCGCACAGCTAGAAGCGAACTGCGACAGCCGTGCTAATCCTGACCCGATTGAACGAGCGCTGGCAGGGGATTTCCTGATCTACGACCCGGTTCCGGCAAGCGCCCTGTTGCCCGACCTGGCCGAGTTTGTCAACATGCTGTATGGCGAAGATGTCGATGAATCGTTCTATGCCGTCACCAGCGACGAGTAACGCTCCGCGCTGGGTCAAGGCGGGTCTGGCGGTCCTGTCCGTACTCCTGTTGATTGGGGTATGGGACTGGGCCGCCCGGTCTTACCCGGTGTCGATTCTGCCCAGTCCGGCAGAAACAATTGAAGCGCTCGGCTGGCTGCTGGGGCGCGACAGCTTCTATCATCACCTTGAAATGACGCTGACCCGCTCCGGAACCGGCTTCACCGCCGCAATGTTCATTGGTGTTGTCGGTGGTTTGCTGATCGGGCGCTTTCAATGGCTCTACTGGTTCTCCAACCCGTTGATCGCCATCGCCACGACGATCCCACCGATTTTCTGGGTGGCGATCATGATTATCTGGCTGGGGCTGGGTTCGGGTCCACCGATTCTGGTGATCATTATCACGGCAACGCCGCTGGTGATGGTCAACATCATCCAGGGGATGCAGAACATCCCCCCCGGGTTGGTGGAAATGGCGACGATTTTTCGCGTCGGCTTCTGGAATCGCCTGCTGCGCCTGTATCTGCCCGCCATGAGTGGCTATCTGTTCGCTGCCGCGCTGATCGCTACCCGCTTTGCATGGCGCACGGTCATCATGGCGGAGTTTATCGGCAGTTCCAACGGGCTGGGCAACCGGCTGGCATGGTCGCGCCAGAATCTCGAAACCGATCTGGCCTTCGCGTATATGCTTGTGATTCTGACGTTCAGCCTGGTGATCGAGTACGGCATTCTGCGTCCGGCGCAGTCGCGCTTCAGTTGGATGACCGGGCATCGCCGAGGACAGCGCTTACAGCGTCAGCTTAACACGCAGAATTCGCCAATGCCACAAGCACAACGGAGGCGAAGCCATGCTGCTTGAATTCCGCCACGTCAGCAAGCAGTTTTGCAATCTTCCCGTGATTCGCGATTTCAGCCTGTCGTTGGCGGCGGGCGAGGTCGTGTCGCTGGTGGGACCGTCTGGCTGCGGTAAGTCCACGCTGCTGCGGCTGGCGGCGGATGTCGAAACACCGGACAGTGGGCAAATCACGCGGACATTCGGCGCGGATCAGGTCGGGTTTGTGTTCCAGGATGTGCGCCTGCTCCCCTGGATGACCGCGCTCGATAACGTGCTGTTCGTGCTGCGCGACCGCATTGCGGATCGCCACCTGCGCCAAGAGAAAGCCGAACGCGCTTTGCAGCAGGTCGGGCTGACGGAGTTTGAGAGCTATAACCCGGGGCAGCTTAGTGGTGGGATGCGAAAACGGGTTGCTATTGCCCGTGCGCTGGCGGTAGATGCTGATTTGCTCCTGTTTGACGAGCCGTTCTCCGACCTTGACCTGCCGCTGCGTCTGCGCCTTTTGAAAGACATCGGCGGCATCCTCAAACGTGGAGGCAAATCGGCCATCTACGTGACGCACGATGTGCGCGAGGCGCTGCTATTGAGTCAGCGTGTGCTGGTCTTGGCAGCACGCCCCACCTATATCAAGCAGACATTTCACCTGTCCCCCGGCATGAGCAAGCCGGATTTACAGGTGATTGAAGAGCAGGTTATTCGCTTGCTCGGCGATGAAATCGACTACACGCACTTTGGATAGGAAAAGGAATCATGAGCGAAGCAAAACCTTACATTGCCGTACCGGTAGCCGACGATGGTGAAAGCCTGTGGGACGATCACTTTGGTGAAGCGCCCCGCTATCATCTCTATGACCACGATGGTCAACTCGTAGAGCAACGCGACAATCCCTACTGGCAGGACGATCATGATTTCCATACCGGTCCGCAGAAGATGGTTGACCTTCTGCCGGAGTGTGGCGTGTTTATCGCTCGTGCGATGGGCAACGGTCAGAAGATTCTGCCGACACGGTACGGTGTACAGCCGGTTATAACGACAGAAACAACCATGCGAGGCGCGATCGAACGCTATCTTGCCGATTTGGAGGCATCTCGAGACAATCAATAATTACAAAGGAGCAATTTGCATGATTACGTTTTCCGACAAGGCGCGGGCGCGGCTGGTTGAGATGCTCAAAGCCGAAGGGCGCGAGGGCTGGGCTATCCGCATCCGCGTCAAGGGGCGCGACAACGACACCTACATCTATGACTTCCGGTCGGTTGAAGTGGCCGACAAAGGTGCTGGCGATGCGGTTGTCGATGCAGGTGATTTCCTGGTCTATGTCGACCCAGCGAGCGCCAAACGCATTCAGGGTTCATCCGTTGATCTGTCAGTGGCCGAGATGGGCCGCTTCGTCGTAGAGAACCCGAATCCCGTGTGGCAGGATGAGACAGCGGAGAAAGTCGCTGCGCTCATTGTTGACAAGGTCAATCCGGCGGTGGCGATCCATGCCGGGCGTGTATCACTGGTGGATTTCAACGAGGACATCGCCTACATCGTGATGCAGGGCGGTTGCCAGGGCTGCGGTCTGGCGACGGTCACCCTGCGCCAGGGCATCGAACGCTTGATTCTGGACGAAGTACCCGCCGTCAAGAGTGTGGTGGATGTCACCGAGCACGACGAGGGTGAGACGCCGTTCTTCCGGCACGGGCAGGTCGGTGAGTCGCCGCTCACCTGAACCACTGAGAGTGAACACACGGCGGTGATCTGAATGCCATCACTGGGGCGGAGCAATCTGCCTCATTTTGGTTCTCCCCGAGACCCCATCGGCGCAAACTTAACCCGGGCTACATGGCTGTTTTACAGGGATTACCGAAATGTTTAACAGCCGCTCTATTGTCTGCTCAGCGAAAGATATTTTCAGATGCCCATCGTCAAAAATTGCGGGTTGCCTGCCTGCGTGGACAGACCTTCCGTCAATGGGCTATCGTAAACCCATAACAATAATCTTCGTGCACGATCAAAGGTGTGTTTTCTTGAAAGCGATTTACCTTGAGCAAGGTCAGCAATCTACAACGGGATTACCTGGCGGAAATCTACCATCTCGGCCAGATTGAGTCAAACAACAGCAGCGGATTCGTATCATCAGCAGACCTGGGTCAGCGGCTGTTTGCCAGCCAGTCCACCGTCAATCGTGTGATTGAACGGTTGCGCGACGAAGGATTGATTGAGCATCAGCGTTATGTGGGAGTGCAGCTCACCGAACGAGGACGACAAGAGGCGCTCGCGAGTTTGCGCAGGCAGGCGATTGTTGAAACGTTCCTGGTGAGTGCTATGGGCTTCGGCTGGCACGAAGTCTACGAGGAAGCGCGGCGCATGCGCCATCACGTCAGCGAGGTGGTCTTGACGCGGATGTGGGAGATAGCCGGTCGTCCGGCCCGCAGTCCCTTTGGCGAGTGGATCGATGGCACTGGACCAGAAGACCACACCGAGATTCTCCTGAGAGATGCGCCTATCGCACAGGACTATCGTATCGCTCGCGTGCTGACGCGCCAACCGGATCGACTGGCCTATCTGGCGGCGCTGGAACTGAAGCCGGACACTCAACTGCATCTGCTCCACAAAGCCCCCTTCAACGGTCCTATTCAGATACATCTGGAACGCGACTATCGCATTATCGGCCATGAACTGGCGAAGATACTGACGGTTTCGCCGGTTGAATAAGCGATTTGCCCACGTGGTTAATTCTTTTATCTCAGCCTGAGCAGCATTTCTTCGCAATGACTGCATCCTCACTTTGAGTCAGCAAAATCAGCCGCTTAAACGCGCGGGGTTGCGAATATGCAGGATGGGTATGGATTGAAATAGTCAAGTTAAGCCGTGCGTTAATCGCTGCCGTAGACTTTGACAGGGCACATTCGGTATCAATGATGCAGTGACCGAGGTAGCTTTTTTGGGAGAGATGAATGATGTCACGTTTTTCTATACGCTGGATGCTGTTGTGTCTGTTGAGTCTTCTGCTGGTGGTCGTACCTGCTATCGCCCAGGATGAAGCCCCGGAATCGGTGACGGTTATCGATGCCTATGGCGAAGAAGTCGTCATTGAGGACACCTCACGCATCATCACAATGGGCGGTTCTGTGACTGAGATTGTATTCGCGCTCGGTGCGGGCGATCAGGTTGTGGCCCGCGATAGCTCCAGCCTGTATCCCCAGGCGGTCAATGAACTGGAAGAAGTTGGCTATGTGCGGACACTCTCCGCCGAACCGATTCTATCGCTTGACCCGACCCTGATTATCACCATCGAGGATGCTGGCCCACCAGAAGCGCTGGAACAGCTCGAAGCCTCCGGGGTGACGATCCTCGTTGTGCCGAGTGCAGACTCGATTGACGGCGTCGTCACCAAGGTCGAGACGGTCGCACAGGCGCTCGGGCTTGAAGAAGCCGGGGCGGAAATTATCGCCACCATTGAGAGCGACTATGCTGCTGCTCAGGAACTGCAAACCGAGATGACGACGACGCCGCGTGTGCTGTTTATCTATGCGCGTGGCCCAGGTGCGTTGAGTGTGGCGGGGACGAACACCAGCGCCGCTACCATGATCGAACTCTCTGGCGGCGAGAACGCCGTAACCGAGTTCGAGGGCTTCCAGCCACTCACTGCTGAATCAGTGGTCACCGCTGCGCCGGATGTCATTCTGCTGATGACACGCGGCCTGGAGAGCCTCGGTGGGGTCGAAGGTCTGCTGGAACAACCGGGCATCGGCCAGACCCCTGCTGGCGAGAACCGCCGCGTGGTGGCGATGGACGACCTGTATCTGCTGGGCTTCAGCACCCGCACGGGGACGGCTGTGCTTGATCTGACGTACCTGCTGCACGAAGAATTCGATGCGCCGCTGCTGACGTTGCTGCGCGCCGATGGACGCTTCAACACGCTGCTGGATGCCGTCAGCGCCGCCGGGCAGATGCCGCTGTTGAGCGGTGTTGGTCCCTTCACGATCTTCGCGCCGACCGATGACGCTTTCGCTGCGCTGCCAGAGGGGATGATGGACGGCCTGATGAGCAGCACGATTTCGCTGCAATCGGTGCTGGCCTACCATGTACTCGAAGGGCAGGTACTCGCTGAGGATGTTATTGCACTGGACGGCCAAACCGTGCAGACCCTTTATCCCGAAGGTCAGTTAGGCGTCTCCGTGACGGATGGGGGCGTGATGCTCAACGATAGTGTGATGGTCATTGAGACCGATCATGTCGCTGCTAACGGCGTGATCCACGTCATTGACGCGGTGCTGATGCCGGAACGTCCGTCGTAATGGCTTCGACACACGTTGCAAAGCGTGGGGAGTTCCGCCAGAAGGCGGACTCCCCGGTTCAGGTCAAGACGCTGCGGGTAGCGCTGGTGCTGCCCGCGTTGCTGGTTGCGCTGGTCGTGGTCGTGCTGCTGGGCGTGGGCATTGGTGCTGTCGAAATCACGCCGTCGCAAGCCGTGAGCATCCTGCTGAGCGAGCTTGGCATCGAGAGCGGCATTGCTTTTGAGGATCGCCAGCAGGCGGTCCTGATGGTTATTCGCCTGCCGCGTGTGATAATGGGCATCTTGATCGGTGCGTCTCTGGCGATATCCGGGGCGGCGATTCAAGGACTGTTCCGCAACCCGCTGGCCGACCCCGGACTGATCGGTATTTCCAGCGGGGCAGCGCTGGCGGCGGCGCTGATGATCGTGCTTGGCAGCACCGTGTTGAGCGGAATCGTTGCCCTGCTTGGTGATGCCGCACTGCCGCTGGCAGCTTTCGGCGGTGGCGTGCTGACAACCCTGGTGATCTATAAGCTTTCCAGCGTTGGCGGGCGCACCCGCGTTGCAACGATGCTGCTAGCCGGGATCGCGGTCAACGCGATTGCCGGGGCGGGCATCGGCATGATGGTCTTCATGGCCAACGATGACCAACTGCGCGATATCACCTTCTGGAGCCTGGGCAGCCTGGGCCGCGCCAGTTGGGATACGATTCTGGTCATGCTGCCGTTTCTCTTCGTGGCGCTGGTCCCGCTGCCATTTCTGGCGCGGTCGCTCAACGCGCTGCTGCTTGGCGAAGCCGAAGCCGGGCACCTGGGCGTGGATGTCGAGCGTGTCAAGACACTGGTCATCATCATGGTGGCACTTGCTGTCGGCGCAGGCGTGGCCGTGACCGGCATTATCGGTTTCGTCGGGTTGGTTGTTCCTCATCTGATGCGCCTGTTCGCCGGGCCGGATCATCGCCTGGTGCTGCCGGGATCGGCACTTTTAGGTGCGACGCTGCTCGTCGGCGCGGATTTACTGGCGCGGACGGTGGCAGTTCCGGCGGAAATCCCCATCGGCATCGTTACGGCACTGGTGGGCGGGCCGTTCTTCCTCTGGCTGCTGCTGCGAGATCGAGCGAAAGGCCATTTGCTATGACACTTTTCGCCGAAGGTCTTACCGTTCAAATTGGTGATAAGTCGCTGATCGAGAACATCGCACTAACGCTCACACCAGGCGAGATTCTGGCCGTCGTCGGGCCGAACGGCGCGGGTAAATCAACCCTGCTGAAGGTACTCGCCGGGGAGATGCAGCCCTCACAGGGACAGGTCTACGTTGGCAATCGGAGTATAGCAGGGTGGCGTAAGCGCGATCTGGCAAGAATACGAGCTGTGCTGCCGCAAGCATCAACGCTGACCTTTGGCTTTCTGGCACAGGAGGTCGTCCTGATGGGCCGCACACCGCATCTCAGCGGTGGCGAAAGCCGTGAAGATCACGCGATTGTCGCCGACGCCATGCACATGACGCGCACCGATCACCTGATTGATCGAGTCTATACGACGCTTTCCGGTGGGGAGCGGCAGCGCGTTCAGTTAGCGCGGGTGTTGGCGCAAATCTGGGAAGGCGAAGCGCCGCGTTACCTGCTGCTGGATGAGCCGACCAACAACCTTGATCTGTCACACCAGCACGGCACGCTGACGATTGCGCGGCAGTTCGCCGAGCGCGGCGTGGGCGTGTTGACGGTGCTGCACGACCTGAACCTCGCCGCTCAATATGCCGACCGGGTGCTGGTGCTGAAAAACGGTCAGGTGTTGGCTGAAGGCACACCGCTATCCGTGCTGACGCCGGACATCATCCAGCAGACTTTCGATCTGCCTGTGATGGTGCAGCCGCACCCCTGTTACAACTGTCCGTTAATTATCCCAATGCCGCATTTTGTGGCAGAAACCCCAATGAATCAGGAGAAAGTATCATGATCGTGACCTGCAACCGCATTCCCGTGAACCCTGAACATGCCGAGGCATTTGAAGAACGCTTCGCGGATCGCTCCGCGCTGGTGGATGGTATGCCCGGTTTCATCTCGTTTCAACTGCTGCGCCCGAAAAAATCCGGTGATCCCTACGTGGTGATGACCTTCTGGGAATCCGAGGCGTATTTCAAAGCCTGGACACAGTCGGACGAGTTCAAAGAAGGCCACGCCCGTTCCGGCTCACTGCCACCTGAGACGTTCAGCGGGCATCCCAAGCTGGAGATGTTCGATGTGATTCAGAGCACGGCCGAGATTAATCGCGTCAGCGAGGCGTGAACCCGTTCGATGAATATGGCAAGGCGCTGATCCGCTGGTTACTCATGGTAGTGGTGGGGGTGTGTTTTGCCATGCTGCTGACATTACTGACGCTTCGTGCCTGATTTGAATAAACGGGAGGCTAATCCGATGTCACAGTTGCTGATAGCTCACGCGGAAAACCATAAACTGACGCTGTACAACGCTAGCGACCTGCACGCGATACGTGAGTTCGAGCTTCCTGGTCGCATCGCGGTGCTAGGAACCAGCAGTGATGGGCGCTATGGCTTTGCCATCCATCGCGATGACGATTGCATTTCCATCATTGAATCGCGTGGTGAAGTGGTGCGGGCGATTGCTGCATCCGGCAAGCAGCCAACCCACTTCCACGCCCACGCCGGTTACTGCCTGATCTTCAACGATGGCAGCGGCAGTGTGATGATTTTCGATGAAACTGATATTCCACGGCACATCAATCAGGTTGTCAGGCAGCCAGATCATGGTTCTGCCCTGAAAATTGGCGATTACCTGATCATTGGTTATCTGCGTGGTGGCTGTGTTGAGGTGTACCGCTGGGGAGATGCCGAGCCTGCTCAAACTTTCGACTGCTGCCCGATGCTGCATGGTGCGGCACAGGTCGGTGATATGGCGTTGTTCGGATGCAGCGATGGGGTGCTCCTGCTCAAACCGGATGGCGATAATTTTGTGGCAAAGAAACTACCAAACCCACCGGATACGCCGGAGCGCGTGCGAGTCGGGTTGCTGACGACACATGAAGCGTCCGGGTTTGCAGCGGGCAACTTCGGCCAGGGATTAGCACTGATTGATCCCGCAGAAGAGACGATGCGCGTGCTGCCCCTCTCTGATTATCCGCTCAAATTCAGCTTTGATACATCCGGCGAATACCTCCATGTGCTGACCAGTGACGGCTTGTTACAGCGACAGTCGCTCAGGAGTGATGAACACAAGACCGTGCAGGTCGTCCAGCCGGTCGCGGCTCCGAAAGGGCCGGATAAGAAAGCTCGCCCGACGTTCGCCGCATATGGTGACTGGCTGTACATCACTAACCCGGAACAGCAATCGGTGCTGCGTGTGTCAGCCAACGATCTGATCGAAGATCGACATGCATCCCTGTCCTATAGACCTGCGGCGGTTGCTTATCTGAAAGGATAGTTTTTTGGGAGGCGCAAATTGGGTACTATCCATGCGAATCCGATTATCACAATACGAACCGGCACTGCCGTAAATGAATTGCAAAGACATATCACACCGCTGACGACCTGCGTGGGCCTCTTAGCGCTGGACGCCGATGGGTCATTGGACTGCCGGATTTTCATCCAGAATTTGCCCGTTCCCTGTGCCGGGATGGCCTTCGTCACCGACATCAGGCTGCGTAGGCATCGACGGTTGGCGGTTGATCTGAGCCTGTCCCGGTACCATGCCTGTCCCTGTCGGGTCTTCGGAGATGAAGCACAGGCACACTGGTGGTTACAGCAGCGGGTTGGAACCCCTTCTTGGTGAACCTGACAGGTGCTGTTCCAGCGAATGCTTTGGTTGCAATGCTTATTTTCGAGTTCAACACTTAAGGGAAAACGATGCGATACCGTAACTTGACTATCCTGACGCTGCTGACACTGCTGCTCGTGAGTGTTGCACCCATCACCGCACAGGATGCCGCCGAATGTGAAGACGGCTTCCGCCTGTTTGAACATGAAATGCTCGCTACTGATCCGGTGTGTGTGCCGGAAAACCCGCAGCGGGTAGTTGCGCTTGATCCCTTCGCCTATGAACTGCTCATTCTCAATGATACACCGCCCGTTGGCGCAATTGGCTATCTGGAACCGGTTTACAGAAACAGTTTCCCATATCTGGCTGAGGAAGTTGCTGCCATTGAATATGTGGGATTTCCAGCTAATGTTGAGGCGATTCTGGCGCTAAACCCGGATTTAATCATTGGAAGTTTCCTGGACGAGGGACTCATCACACAGCTTGCTGAAATTGCCCCCGTTGTCAGCTATAGCACCGTAGGCAGCGGTGACTGGAAGCGCCCGATGCAAATGGTGGGAGATCTGCTCGGCGTATCTGAATTGGTGGATGATTTGTTCGCCCAGTATGAAACGCGCCTGGCTGATCTGCGTGCAACGGTTGAAGACCCATCAGGGATCGAAGTATCAATCATTCGCATTCAACCAGATCGCATCATGCTCAATCTGGTCAATTCGTTCCCCGCTGTTGTGGTCACTGATGCCGGGTTCGGCAGGCCGGAGTCGCAGGCCTATTCGGAAGAAGAAGCCATGGAGGTTTACGGCGGAGCGGTCGGTGCGTTCATCTCTATTGAGGAAATTCAGCTTGCAGATGGTGACTATATCTTTGGCTGGAGCAACCAGGCCGACGCCGAGGGAAACGCCGATGCCGACGCGAATTGGCAGGCTGTGCAGTCGTCGCCCCTGTGGACAACGCTGACAGCCGCCCAGAACGAGACGGCGTATCGAGTGGATGGTCACTGGCTCGGTTGGGGCATCTTCGCCGCGCACGGCATTATCGACGACTTATTCACTTACATTGCTGGTGCAGACCCGGCAGAAGTCTCCCCGAACCCGTTCCTGACGGATGACGAAACTGAAGGAGAAGTAACCCCTGAAGCGACGGAAGAAGCATCCGACTAACCATGTCCAACGCCATTCGAGCGCTTCTTCCGTTTCTTAAGCCTTATCGGGGTCGGATGCTGCTCGTCTTGATCAGCATCCTGGTGGTGGCGGGGGCAGGTTTGCTCGCCCCCTGGCTTGTCCGTGAGCTGGTGCGCATTGTCCGGCTGGCGGCAGGTGACCTGACAGCCGCCAATCAGGCGTTGGTAGGGATCACCCTCGCGCTGCTGGTTGTCTACCTGCTGCGCAGTGCCGGGCAGTTCATCAATTTCCACGTCTCGCATGTCGTTGCGTTCGGCATCGTCCACGACTTGCAGGTGGCTGTCTACAAGCAGTTGCAACGCTTCTCACCCGGTTACTTCGCGGATCGCCAGACCGGAGAGATCGTCTCGCGCGTCGTAAAAGATACCGTCGATGTAGAGCCAGTGATCGCGGATGCTGTCTACGATTTCGTCGTCAGTTTTCTGCTGGCGGTGGGTATCGTCATCGTCCTGCTGACGCTCAATCCGGGCCTGACCCTGTTGGCGTTGCTCCCGGTGCCGTTCGCGCTGGGCGCGGTGATCTTTCTGGCTCTGCCGATGCAGCGTGCCTTCCGGCAGGAGGGCGAGAACTACGGCGAGATGAGCGGCCTGGTGCAGGACAACGTCTCCGGCATTAGAGAAATCCAGGTGTTCAACCGCGAGCGGCAGGAACTGGCGCGTGTGCGCCACATTTCACATCGCTATGCCGGGCAGTCGATTCTGGCGCGTAAGCTGACAGCCTTTCTCTTCCCGTCGATTGAGGGTGCCACCGGGATCAGCATCACCCTGGTGGTGTGGTTCGGTGGACAGCAGGCGCTGAGTGGAGCAATTCCCGTTGAGGATCTGGTAGCGTTCGTGCTGTATCTGACGACGTTCTACCAGCCGCTGTGGCTGCTGCTCGGCACGGCGGAGAGCCTGCAACGCGGTGTTGCCGGCCTCAATCGCATCGACGAAGTGTTGAAGATGCAGCCGGAGGTGGATGATCCGCCAGATGGCATTGATCCCGGTCGCGTAACCGGACGGGTGCAAATGGAGTCGGTGCAGTTCAGCTATCGCAAGGGCGTGGACGTGCTGCATGACATCAGCCTTGCCATTGAGCCGGGACAGACACTGGCGCTGGTTGGCCCGACCGGGGCGGGCAAGAGCACCGTCGTGAGCCTGGTCGCCCGCTTCTATGATCCGCAGGCCGGGCAGGTGCTGATTGACGGCGTGGACCTGCGCGAGATGAAGCTGGGCGCGCTGCGCCGCAACCTGAGCATGGTGCTGCAAGATGTGTTCCTTTTCAACGGCACGGTGCGCGAGAACATCCGCTTTGGTCGGCCCGATGCAACGGACGAGGACATTATCAAGGCAGCGAAGGTCGCCAACGCGCACGAGTTCATCCTCTCGTTGCCTGAGGGCTACGACACGCTTATCGGCGAGCGCGGCGTGAAGCTCTCCGGCGGGCAGAAGCAGCGCCTGAGCATCGCCCGCGCCGTGCTGAAAGACGCCCCGATCCTCATCTTAGACGAGGCCACCTCGGCGGTGGACACCGAGACCGAGGCGCAAATCCAGGAGGCGCTGGAACGCCTGATGCGCGGGCGCACCGCCATCGTGATCGCCCACCGTCTTTCGACCATCCGTAACGCCGATCAGATTGTCGTGCTGGACGAGGGGCGCGTGGTCGAGCGCGGTAGTCACGAAGATATTGTCAACGATGATGGGCTGTATGCCCGTCTGGTTGAGCGCCAGCGACAGGCGCTGATTTCATAACCACTTTTAATCCATTCAATGGGAGTAGCCTACTTTGAAATTTCGTAACCTTTCCATCCTGACGCTTGTAGTTCTGCTCTTGAGCGTCGTGCCGCTTATGGCGCAGGATGCTACCGATTGTGAAGACGGTTTCCGGCTTTTTGATCATGAACTGCTGGCGACGGATCCCGTCTGCATCCCGGATGAACCGCAGCGGATCATCACGCTGGGTATGCCGTCCTTTGAGACACTCATGAGCTACGGCATACAGCCGCTTGCTTCACCATCACCTTACCTGCAAAACTACGCGCTGAACTTTCCGGCGCTAGCTGACGACCTGGAGGGCATCCAGGACCTCGGTTCTTTAGCGTTTGCCAACATTGAAGCGATCATCGCAGCCGAACCCGATCTCATCATCGGACATGCGGCACGCTTCATCAGTTTCTACGATGACCTATCCGCTGTCGCACCGACGCTGCTCTATGAATTCGAGCATAGTGGCGTCTGGCAGGATGTGGCGCACTTCGTCGCCGAAGTCGTTGGTCGTCAAGCTGAATATGAGGCAAACCTGGCAGATTATAACGCCCGCGTTGCGGATTTCCGTGATAGTCTGGGCGAGCGTGAGATCGTCGTCTCGGTGATCCGCATCCGCCCGGATGCCTTACGGCTGTATGTCCAGGATTCGTTCCCAGGGTCGGTGATTGCAGATGTCGGCCTGGTACGCCCCGAATCGCAGCGGTACACCAGTGAAGAAATGCAGTCAGAGTTCGGACAGACGACGTTCTACGCTATCTCGCTGGAAAGCATCCAACTGGTTGATGGCGATGTGATCTTCATCTGGACGTCGTCGCCGACGCGCGAACTGGCCGAGCAGAGTGACGAGCGACTGCAAGAACTCGTCGATGACCCGCTGTGGGGCACGTTGGATGCCGTGCAGGCTGGGCAGGTCTACGAGGTCAGCGGCCACTGGATCGGTTCCAGCTTCATTGCCGCGCATTACCTGCTGGATGACCTGTCAGTTGGGTTAGATGTCGAGGTTGAGACACCGAATCCCTTCAAACCAGAGGCAGAACAGGCGGCGGGCACCAATGACGAATAACGGCGAAATCGCAAGCACCAAAGCCTATTGCAACGTGCTGGCGCTGGAAAAGGGGCTGGACCCTGCCGGGTACGCGGGCGTGTTCGATACCGCGTTCGCGCTGGAACTGCCGCTGCCCTGGCCGCGTGCCATCCTGCTCGAACCGGATAAGCTGCCACCGGAACTCGTGCAGTTGATCGGGGTCTACCTGAACATGCCGGAGGACGAACGTCCGAGCATCCGCCCGCTGTTCATCGCGCCCGACGAAACCTACTCGAAACCGGGGTACCGGCGCTTCATCTATTACACACGCCCGGCGGGTGCTCTCGCTGAATTCGACCGTCATGAATACCTCATGCCAGAAGCCGAAGTCGGCAAGTTGATCTGGGCACTGCAACAGGAGCCGGAAACTGTCGCGCAGTTCGCCCCCTACCGTGTTGATAACGGCGATGTGCGCGACATCATGGTCTGCACACACGGTTCAGTAGATGTCGCCTGCGCCAAGTTCGGCTATCCGCTGTATCGTCATTTGCGCGATGAAATGGCGACGGACAAGCTGCGCGTGTGGCGTGTCAACCACTTCGGCGGGCACGTTTTCGCGCCAACGCTGATGGACATGCCGCGTGGTGATTACTGGGCCTTCGTTGACCCGGATGACGGACGCCGCATCATTGAACGCGATGGCGACTTCACGCCGTTGGGCAAGAAATATCGTGGCAGCGCGGCACTGACCTACGGTTTCGTGCAGGCGATGGAGCGCGACATCCTGCTGCGCGAGGGATGGAGTTGGATGACTTATCAGCGGCAGGGCATCGAACTGGCGAAGGATGAGGGCGTCCCGCCGGGATGGGCAGAGATTCGCATCACCTACCAATCCGAGGACGGCAGCGTGTGCGGTGCTTACGAAGGGCGCGTCACTATTGCCGACCATGTCGAGACCATTGGCTCTACCGGAGACGAAAAGACCCACGCCTATCCGCAATATCAGGTCACGCGATTGAATAAGGTCGAGTGAACCGCTTGCTCATCGCTTCGCTGTCGCTGAGTTGTGCGACGCGCGCGAAACTGCTAGATTTGAGTACTGCGAGATTTAAGCGGCGGAGACGATGGGGTTGCTCATTTCGTGCATTTTGTCGTGACGAACTCTTTGAGATTGAGACGTTCATCGCTCCCGCAGTTTCAGGGTGAGCTTCCGGATATTGTTCAATCGTCTCGTGCTGCTTCATCGTCACCTGTGGCTTAGTCACTTTGGAATCCCTTCCTCGGAGCTGGGTGATTTTGCTACGGATTTTTGCCCGGCTTCGATGCGGTAACGCAGCATACAGATCAAGCCGAATCGCGCCTTCATCCAGCATGTTTTCCAGCGTTTCGATTGTCTGCTCAACCCATCGTTGACCGGCTTTTCTTGGATGCTTCTATTTCACGTATCGGCTTGGGCGAGACAGGATAGGTTAGGGGTCGCTAATGGTTTACGTCATCTCTGCTTTGGCCTACATTACGCGCCGCGCGCAAGCGGCCATGCCACATCGTCCATTGAGGGGTCTCTCCCGACTAGCACGTACAATGGGAGCATTTTGCCCATCTGCGCCTGTTGAAGTCCATTTGCCCGGTGGCCTTTTGATGCAGCTGAACTGCCAAAATCCTACTGAACGCCAGCTATTCTTCAGTGGTGTGTATCAGGCATCCCTCGCACAGGTGCTGCGCGAAGTTGTACCTGCTGGCGGTTATGCCATCGATATTGGCGCGAATCTGGGCTATTACAGCCTGCTGTTGAGCAAGTTAGTGGGGAAATCAGGACGTGTAGCAGCGTTTGAAGCCAACCCGCATTTACTTTCACGGTTAGAAGCAGATCGCCAACGTAACGACTTCAATCACCTCACCTATTACGGACAGGCGGTCGCCGAACGAGCCGCAGAGATGACTTTTGCCATTGCCAAAGACTATGGCAAGTCTTCTCTACGGGCTGACTCCATAAGCGACGTTCAAGAGCGCATACCAGTGCAGACAGTCACGCTTGATGATTTTGTTGCTGAGCAGCGCTGGCCGCGTCTTGACGTTATCAAAAGTGACATCGAGGGCAGCGACTGCCGAGCGTTGTTGGGAGCGCGGGAGACAATCGGCCGCTTTCGCCCTTTCATCGTTTTTGAGCTGTGGCGCGACACTCCACCTGACTGTCTAGAGGCGGTGCGTAAGCTTTTGCAGGATGAGTGCTACCGGTTGCAGTTGTTGCATCTTTCGGGCAAGCGCGTGCCGTTTGACTGGCAGCCGCTCACAACCCATCATGTGGATGTCTTGTGCTTTCCGATGTAGTGGTGGTGTGGTTCAGCTTCTCGGACTGAGCGGCTTGTTCGCGGTGGAGAAGGCACAGGTCGTGCGAGATCAACTGCCGATTTCGTGCATTTTGTCGTGACGAGTAGCTTGCGCCTGCGGGGCAAGACCATCATCAGGGAGCAGAGTTCATCCGCAGAGATGGTCTCTGCGTTTCAGTTGGCGCGCACGACAGGCGACTGAGGTCTTCAAACAGACAGACCATGCATCTGGATGTAGCTTATCTCAGGACTGAACTTAATTGATGTGGAAAGCGTGTTGGCCGGATCAGGTTAACGTTTGCGCTTGCGTTTCCCATGTGACAGATATTTTGGCAGCTTCATAAAGGCGAACAATACAGCAAACCCAGCGAAAACGACCCCAAGAAGCAGAAGTAAGCTGTCCTGCGCGGTCCGCGCCGCTTGCCATTGCATCTGATAGTAAGCCAGCAGAGCCTCGTTATCGGGATAATGGTAGCGGTCGATGTTGGTGCGCGATCGAAAAACATGTTCCGGTAAGCCTCGGTTGGGGTTGCGCTCCATGTTTAGCCACGACAGTGAGTCAATTGCGCCAATTTCATGGGGTAAAGCATTTAGCTGATTATCTGCTACCCATAATCCGCCCAGACTGTCCATATCACCAATTTCCGGTGGAAGATGTGTGATCTGATTGTTGCCGACGTTGAGGACATGCAACGCGTCCAATTGACCAATCTCTGGCGGCAGTGTGGTTAGTTGGTTATCAAGCACACTGAGCTGCCGCAAATTCTGGAGCATCCCAATCTCTGCGGGTAGCTCCGTAAGCGAATTATTGGAAAGATCCAGTTCTTGTAGTTGGGTCAGTTGGGCAATTTGTGGCGATAGCTCGAGTAGCTCATTGCCGGTGACCGTGAGCTTGGTCAGATTGGGCAGCGTAAAGACTACGTCGGGCAGTGTTTGGAGTTGGTTACTGCTTAAATCCAGATGACTCAGTTGCGTGAGTTCTCCGAGCTCCGGTGGCAGGGTCGTTAATCCCATGTTGAACAACGAAAGCCCGGTGATATTTTTTTGTTGTGCTTGGCGGATTTCTGCTTGTGCACGGTTGAAAGCATAGTCATCTCGTGCCAGGCTGCCTGATATGTTCGAAAGCAGGCATAGAAGCCAGATCAACCCGATACCAATCATGCGTGGCTTTAGATATTGAATATGTGGTGAGCGCCTCTGAAGCATAGATCTTTCTCTCCTGAGTGACTCTCATTGTACGACAGATGTACTTACCGCACTCAACGAATCTGCTACGATGATCACGAGTGGTCTGCTGTAACCTTTTTGTAGCAACTGCTCAAATGCTGATTCTGACCGGATGAGCGTATCAGATGCGCAGACGCACGACATCCGCTGAAAGATACGCAGGGAGTGCATCCATCACTGATCCAGGCATTCAGGTCGCCTTCCCAGAAGCAATCCCAGCAACACGAGAACCCCATAACGTTTGACCTGCATCATGTCCTCCATTTATCGAACGCTTCAATCGCTCGTTCATCATACCTGAGCGTGAACGAGCCGGTGGGCGGAAAAGAAACCCGACCGGCTTACTGATTACGTTTACTGCACGAGCATAACAAGCCCTCGCTGTTCGGCTGTAGCCGGCAGCGCACCAGGGTGCTGCGTACTGCTTCTACGCCACCCAGCCCGGTCAGCGTTAGCAGCCGACCAGTTGGGTTCGTGAAGTAGGTTCTGAGTTCAGCGAGTTCTGCGTCACGGCCAATGAACGGGGTTGAGAGCGAAGGGCGCTGCTCATGGCGAACCGAATCCTTGCTCTGAAGCATTTCCACCAGTCTCGTATTATGCGTTTTTGAAATGCCGGACTAGTGACATGAATTTTGAACTGGTTCTTTCGCTTCTGGTCCGCGAGCGACACATGAGCCGTTTTGGTGCTATTGGTCTGTTACTGGTCTGCTTGACAGCGGATCAATCCGGATTATACTCTAAATGAGAACGTTCTCATTCACGGATAATGCAGCCCACCATGTCACGCGGACCGACCATCATCGACGTTGCCCGGCTCGCCGGGGTCTCTAAAGCTACCGCTGCACGCGTCTTAAATGGTCAGCAGGATATGGTCAAGGAAGTCACCCGTGAACGGGTCATCAGCGCCGCCCAACATCTGGGATACGTTCGTAATGCTGTTGCAGGCAGTCTGCGTACAGACCGCACGCACGTCGTCGCACTCTCGATCCCGGATATCACCAACCCGTTCTGGCCTGAAGTCGCCAGGGGAGTTCAGGACACAACGGAGGCCGGTGGATATACCACGGTGATTGTCAACAGCGATTGGAAGCACGACCGCGAAGAGACGTTCTTGAAGTTGGTGCGGCGCAATCGCTTTGACGGCCTTATCATCAACGTGGTACAGACACCGGCGGAAGACCTTCTGCAACTGCGTATTCCGGTGGTCATCCTGGGAGGGGGCGAGAATTACCCCCTTATGGATAGCATCGGCAGTGATACCGCTGGCGGGACAGATGCCGCGCTTGCGCACTTGTACGATCTTGGGCACCGACGCATTGGCCTGATCTGCGGGTTGAGTCGGCGGCGCTACTCGATCCAGAACGAGCGCTATCGGGCCTTCCTTGATGGCTGCGCGCTGCCGTTCGTCCCGGAACACGTCATTGAGAGTGACTTTACTGATCGGGCGGGCTATCAGGCGATGGAGCGACTGCTACAACAGCCAGACCCGCCGACGGCGGTCCTCGCCGCTAACGATACCATCGCGATTGGTGCGCTGAAGGCGGCACAGGCCTTGTCCTGGCGCGTGCCGGAAGATATCTCAATCGTAGGGATGGATGATATCTACGCCGCTGCAACGACATCGCCGGCGCTGACGACAGTTGCCAAACCCAAATATGAGATCGGCGTCAGGGCGGCCCAGTTATTGATGGCGCGCATGTCTGAAGAATCCTATGACGATGTGACCCGCACCCGACTTGCCTGTGAGTTGATCGTGCGCAGTTCGACAGCGCCTCCGCGTCCTGATTGGCAGAGCGGCGCGCTGTAATAGAGTACAGGATTTTTTTCGCAGGGAATGAGAACGTTCTCATTTTGGCTGCGAACGGATTTATTGAATGAGACAGGGTTATTCAATGGACGGTTTAGGACTTGAGAATAAAGCGGTCGGCTGCCTGATTGGTCTGGCGGTGGGGGATGCCTTTGGCGACCTTGGTCGCAATGATGCGTATCGTCAGCGTTACGGCATCATCACCAACCTGTACGATGGGGCGCGCAGCACGGATGACACAGAATTCGCCATGCTCACGGCGCAAACGCTCATCGACTGCGGCGGCGACCTGACGACCGAAAAGCTCGTCGCATCCTGGCATAAGTACATCATCAACGAAGGCGGCGTGGCTGATCGCGGTGGTAAGCCGCTGTATGGCTCAGTCGCCAACCTGGAACGCGGGATCATGCCGCCGCTCTCCGGCAGGGATAACGTCCAGAATAATGACGATGGTGCGGCGATGCGCATCGCCCCGATTGGTATCCTGTGCGCTGGTGACCCACAGCGGGCGGCGCAGCTCGCTCTGATTGAATCGGAGATCAGTCACGCGGCGGATGGGATCTGGGCCGCGCAAGCGGTCGCGGCGAGCATTGCCGTGGCTATGGTCGATGATTCCGTTGATGCGATTATTCAGGCAGGGCTGGAATATATCCCTGAGGATAGCTGGCTGTATCGCGCTATGATGCGCGCCTTCGACATCTGTGATGCCGGCGGCAGTATCGAAGCGGCATGGGAAGGGCTGCACACCCAGTTGTGGACGCCTGTTCACGCGACCGCAGCGGAGGCGATCCCGCAGGCTTACAGCATTTTCAGGATGACGGGCGGCGATTTCCGGCGCGGCATGTTCTGGGCGGGCAATTTTGGTCGTGATGCCGATACGATCAGCGCGGTAGTTGGGGCACTGTCTGGCGCGATACATGGCATTCAGGTCATCCCGCCCGACTGGGTGGAGAAAGTGCGTCGTCCTGCGGGCGTTTGCCTGCGCTTTGCGGCGCGGATGGACATTGTCGAAGTGGCAAAGCAACTCATCGCCCTGCGGGCCGCGGTCAGACAACGCTCTCATGGTGCCTGATTTGTGCGCCGTATTGGTTATCTCGAATAGAGCCTTTTAGTTGAGAGAATTAGTGCTGTGATCAATTTACCGAAAATAGGGGTATGGCGTGATCTCTCAGCCAGCCGACGGCGCGAAGCCCTCACCGGCTATCTGTTCATTGGACCCTGGCTGATCGGCTTCATCGTCTTCTTCCTCGGACCCATTATCGCCTCGCTGATACTGAGCTTCACCCGGTGGAATATCGTGGGCGATCCGATCTGGGTCGGCCTCGATAACTACATAACCATCTTCATGGAAGACCTGCGCTTTAAGAAAGCGGTAGAGGTCACACTGACCTATTCGATTTTCTATCTGCCGCTGGAAGTCATCTGTGGTATCGGCCTGGCCGTCCTGATGAATCAGAAGCTGCGCGGTATCGGCGTTTTCCGCACCTTGTTCTACATGCCGTCGGTGGTGCCGCAGGTGGCGGCGGCGCTCGTCTGGGTGTGGATGCTGAATCAGCGCTATGGGGTCATCAACACGCTGTTGAGCGGCGTCGGTGTGGACGGCCCGAACTGGCTCGGCAGCCCGCATTATGTCCTGCCCAGCCTGATTATGATCGCCCTGTGGGGCGTAGGCGGCAGCGCGATTATCTATCTGGCGGGCTTGCAGAATATCCCGCAGGTGCTCTACGAAGCCGCCACAGTGGATGGGGCCAACCCCATTCAGAAGTTCTTCCGGATTACGCTGCCGCTGCTGACGCCGACGATCTTCTTTCAGTTGGTGCTGGGTCTGATCGGCGTCTTTCAGACGTTTACGCCAGCATTCATTGCAGCGGGGGAGACGGGCGGTCCGTTGCAATCCGGGCTGTTCTACATGCTGTACATCTACAATCGCGGCTTTGTTTCGCTGCGGATGGGCTACGCGTCGGCGCTGGCGTGGATTATGACGGCCTTCATCCTGGTGATCACCATCATCGTGCTGCGCAGCTCGCGTTATTGGGTGTACTACGAATCTGATCGCAGCCGTAACAGATAAGGAACGGGGGACGCTGATGACACACACACAGGTGCTCGAGCACAACCCGGCCCGCATCCGGCGCACCAGCCGACGCGGCGGAGAACTCATGCAGAAGATCATCGGCTATGCGCTGCTGATTGTCGTCGCTGCGGTGCTGATCCTGCCGCTGTACTGGATGATATCCACGGCGCTGAAGAGCCAGAGCCAGATGTTTCAGCTGCCGCCGACGTGGATTCCTAACCCGGTTGAGCTTAATAACTTCCCGATGGTGTTTCAGGAGGTGCCATTTGGTCGCTTCCTGATCAATACCGTCATCATCGTGGTGATCAACATCATTGGCGAACTCATCGCAGTCAGCCTGGTGGCCTACGGCTTCGCCCGATTGCGCTTCCCGGGGCGCAGCTTCTTCTTCCTGCTGATGCTCTCAACGCTGATGATCCCGTATCACGTGACGCTGGTGCCGCGCTTCATCCTGTTTGCAGAGCTGGGTTGGATCAATACCTATCTGCCGCTAACTGTGCCTGCCTTTACGGGCAGCGCCTTCCTGATATTCCTCGTCCGGCAGTACATGATGAGTATTCCATACGATCTGGACGAGGCTGCTTACATCGATGGTGCCAGCCGCTTCGGCGTGTTCTGGCGCATCATCCTGCCGCTGTCCCGGCCCGCACTGGTGCTGGTAGTCGTTTTCACTTTTGTTGGGACGTGGAACGACTTCCTGCAGCCGCTGATCTATCTCAACGATCCGCAGTTGTTCACCGTGTCGCTGGGGCTGAGTTTCTTCCAGGGAGCTCGTGAGACCAACTGGAACCTGCTGATGGCCGGTTCGCTGTTGGCCACTATACCTCCGCTTGTGCTGTTCTTCATTGCTCAACGTCAGTTAATAGGAGGCATCGCTATCGAAGGATTGAAGGGCTAAATTGTCAGAAGAGTTTGTCGATGAATACACACGCTTTGATCTCGCTAAATAGGAGGCTATCGTGATGAATAAAAGGATTTTTGTTGCTGTAATCATCCTGGCGCTGCTACTCCCGGCGGTGCTCGTATCGGCGCAGGATGACGTCGTTACCGTGACATGGTGGGCCACCGAACGTGGTCGCGATACGGCCGCCACCCGTGATATGCACTTCACGCTGGCGCGCACCTTTGAAGAAAGCCATCCCAACATCCGCGTGGCGCTGGCGCTGTATCCGAGCCGTGGTTTTGCGACCCGCGTCCTGACGGCCATCGCCGCCGGTGAAGGCCCGGACGTGTTCTACCACTACTTCGCCCCGGATGTTGCCAACCAGGGCTTCCTCGAAGACCTGACGCCGTATCTGGAAGAATCCGGCGCGGCAGCCAACTGGTTCCCCGCTGGTGTGAATCGTGGTATGTATCAGGGCCAGACGTATGCCGTCCCGCGTGATGCTGTCTCCGGCTTCATTGCCTACAACAAAGACCTGTTCGACGCTGCTGGTGTGTTATACCCTGAAGAGGGCTGGACAATCGCAGAGTTCCGTGAACTCGCCAATGAGCTTACCAACCGCGATGAAGACATCTACGGTGTGGGCGCGATCGTCGGCGGTGAAGGCTGTATGCTATGGTCGCCATTCTCGTTCAACCTGGGCGGTGAGATCACCAGCCCTGATGGCCGCGATGTCGTGGGCTACATGGATACCCCCGAAACTGCTGCTGCGATGACCTGGTGCCTGGAACTGGTCACGGAAGATCAGGTGACGGCCCCGGCAGAACTGCAGGATCAGTTCGGTGAGCTGGTCTTCCTCTCCGGCAATGTGGCGATGCAGTCCATCTCCGATTGGGAACTGGCCGCCATCACGGAGCAGGCCGACTTCAACTGGGGCGTCGTGGCTCCGCCACGTGCTGACGAGAACAGCGAGGTCGTCCCCTGGACTGATTCCTACATGTACTACATGTGGAACGGCAGCCCGCGTAAAGAAGCGGCCTGGGAGCTGATCGAATGGCTGAGCGGCCCCGAGGCACAGCGCATCGCTGCTGAGGCGGGCGTGTGGGCACCGAATGGCCCGGCCATCTGGGAAGAACTGGGCTGGGATGAAGACGCGGTCCGTGGTGTGTCCTACAACCAGCTCATCAACTCGGAGCGCGTGCCGAACTATCTGCGCAGCCAGTACTTCTGGGACTGTGTAGCTGGCCCGCTGAGTGATGTGCGCGTCCGCTGGATCGAAGGCGGCGAACGCGATGTCGCAGCCATGCTGGCCGAAGCCGCACCGCTGGCGCAGGCCTGCCTGGACGACAACTACGGCGAATAGTCGCCGAACCGGGTGAGGGGGCGCACGCTCGCCCCCTCACACCTGAACTTTTCACCTCTAAGACGAGAAAGATGCCCCTTGCGATGATTCCGCATGATTATGATGAACGTGTCTATGCTGGCTGGCTGGGTAAGTGCATCGGCGTGCGCTTTGGTGCCCCCATTGAAAACTGGACGTATGAAGAAATCCGCGACAACCTGGGCGAATTAACCGGCTACCTGCGCGAAGACGTCGGCAAGATTTTCAAGCCGGATGATGATACCTCGCTGCCCATGATTCTCATCCGCGCTTTTGAGGACTACGGCGCGTCGCCTCAGATTAGTGCGCAGCAGTTTGGCGAGACGTGGCTCAATTATCTGGGCGACGAACACGGCACGCTCTGGTGGGGCGGCTACGGCATATCGACAGAGCACACCGCTTATCGCAATCTGGCGGCAGGGTTGGCTGCGCCACTCTCCGGCAGCATCGCCATGAACGGCGCAACAATCGCGGAGCAGATTGGTGGGCAGATCTTCAGCGACATCTTCGGTTTGATCGCGCCGAACGAACCGGCACTGGCCGCTGACCTCGCGGAAAAGGCCGCGTCCGTCTCGCACGATGGCAACGGTCTTTACGGCGCGCGCTTTCTGGCGGCGATGATCAGCGCCGCTTTCAGCGAGCGCGACCCGTTAGCCCTGCTGCGCGCAGGCCTGGCGCATATCCCCGCTGATAGCGAATACGCCCGCGTCATCAATGCCATGATCGATTATCACCACCAGGAGCCGGGTGACTGGCGTGCTGGCTACGGCTTCCTCAAGGCCAACTTCGGCTATGATCGGTATCCGGGCATCGTCCATATCATCCCCAATGCAGGCGTGATCGCACTGGGCATGCTGTACGGCGACGGTGATTTCAGCCGAACGCTGCAGATCACGAACATGGCCGGCTGGGATACAGACTGCAACGTTGGCAATGTCGGCACCGTGATGGGCGTCGCCGTCGGCCTGGATGGCATCGACGCGAGCTGGCGCGAGCCTATGAACGACCTGCTCATTACCGCCAGCCTGACAGGTGCGCGTAATATCTGGACGATCCCGCAGTGCGTCGATCTCTTCACGAAGATTGGGCGGGCGCTGCACGATGAAGCCACACCAGCGCGACCGCGTTACCACTTCAGCTATCGCGGTTCGACGAGCAATTTTCTGGCGCGTGGCGAGCGTGGCCGCCCGATTCATCAGTCATGGCGCGAGATAGATGGTGTGCCCACGTTGCAGACCAGTATCCGCAAGCTGAACAAAAAGGGCGAAATCCAGATCGGCACGCGCACGTATTATCGTCCGCAGGAGCTGAGCAGCAACTATTACGGCGCGACATTCTCGCCGCTGATCTACGGGGGCCAGACGCTAACGGCTGAAGTGCGTATCCCGCCGGGCGCGCCATCGACTATTCAGGCAGCGCTCTACGCCTACGACGATAACCACAGCCAGCGCTATCAGGCGACCGGGACGGAACTGGTGCCGGGCGACTGGCACACACTGACCTACACGCTGCCAGAACTGACCGATGCGTGTATCAGCGAAGTGGGTGTTCTGCTGCGCAATACGGGCGCACTGTGGGAGACAGGGGCGTTTTACCTGCGTTCGCTCGACTGGCAGGGCGACCCGGCCTGGCTTACGAGCTTCGCCCGTGAGCGGCCCGAAAGTGGCGGCATCAGCCAGTGGACACGTCAGCGTGGGTACTGGCGCCGGGAAGAGGTCGGCTATCATGGCAGCGGCCCTGATCTGTGCGAAACCTATACCGGCGACCCATCCTGGCGTGACTACAAGCTGCACTCGCAGTTTGTGCCGCTGCTGGGTGATCATCACGGTTTGCTGGTTCGCGTACGCGGTGCACGCCACAGCTACGCGATCTGTCTGGCGGCGGATCATCAGCTTGTGATCTACCGCAACGACGGCGGCTATGTGCCTGTCGCCACCGCACCCTATGGCTGGGAGCACGGCCGCCCCTACAATGTGGATGTGACCGTCAAAGGGGCGCTGCTGCATGTGGTCATCACTGACAGCCTGAGGAATCAGCAGGAACTGCGTTGGGAAGACCCCCAACCGTACCTGCATGGGCAGATTGGCCTGTCTACCGGTTATGGCAGTCATACGCGCTTCGTCGCTGTGACCATGCAGCCGGTCAGTGAAGTGGATGGGGCAGACCATGGCCAAACTCCATGAGCATCAGAGCAAGGCGCTGCTGCGGCAGGCCGGGATCAAAACGCCTGATTCTCGCCTCGTCACGACTGCTGCCGAAGCCGCTGAGACGGTGCAGGCGCTGGGCGCAGTCGTCATCAAAGCACAAGCCTGGACGACCAGCCGCGCCGCACAGGGCCTCATCCAGTTCGCCAACACTCCGGAACAGGCTGAGACGATTGCGGCGGAACTGCTCGGGCGCAAGGTCGGTGGGTTTCAGGTCGAGCAGCTATTGGTTGAGGCACAGGTGGCCATCGCGCGTGAGTGCTACCTGGGCGTCATCCTGGACGACCGCGCTCGCGCCCCGGTGCTGATCTTCAGTAGTGTGGGCGGCAGCGGCGTAGAGGAGATCGCCCGCCAGCATCCTGAGCGTATCGCCCGGCACGTTATCGATATTCAGACAGGCCTGCGCGATTATCAGGCGCGTGATCTGGCGCGGCAGGCGGGCATCGCTTCTGAGCAGCTTAACGCGGTCGCTGGCATCATGCTGAAGTTCTATGGTGCGGTCCGCCAATACGAAGCCCGCGCAGCGGAGATTAACCCGCTCGTCCTGACCGAATCTGGTGATTGGCTGGCCGTCGATGCGCGGTTTACCGTCGATGACTACGCCGTATTCCGCCATCCTGACCTGGGCATCGAGCTCGCGCGCGAGTTCGACCGACCGCCCACCGCGCTTGAAAAAATCGCCTGGAATGTTGAGAAGGGCGATTATCGCGGAACATTCTACTTCATCCAGATGGATACGGAATTCGAGAAGGGGCAGGGCGTCGTTGGGTTTCATGGGGCCGGTGGTGGCGGCAGCATGATGAACATGGACGCGCTGATCAATGCCGGTTTTCGGATCGCCAACTTCGTCGATACCAGCGGCAACCCGCCTGCCAGCAAAGTCTATCGGGCGGCACGCATCATCCTGAGCCAATCGGGCATCGATGGCTACTATGCGGGCGGTAGTGGCGTCGCCAGTCAGGAGCAGTTTCACTCGGCGCGTGGGCTGGTGAAGGCCTTCATGGATGCGCAGCTTAACGTGCCAGCGGTTATCCGCATCGGGGGCAATGCCGAGGCACAGGCCATCGACATCCTGCACACGGCAAACGGCGCATTCCCTGCGCCCGTAGAAGCCTATGGACGTGATACCTCACCGGAGGCGTGCGCGGAGCGTCTGCACACGCTGATTGAAGCGTACGCGCCCCTTACGGATGTCCAACCCCCTGAGCGTCCCGCCCCTGACGATCCCTACGTCTTTGAGACAATCACCGGCGGTACGGTCACGCTGGATCATGCGTTATGCCGGGAGTGTGAGAGCAAAATCTGCATTGAGGCCTGTGCACCGCAGATTTTGTCGCTGGAGGGTGAGGTGCCGGTGCTCAACATCACCCGGGAGCAGGCGCGCAAAGGCGGTTGTACAGAATGCCTTGCCTGCGAAGTCGCTTGCTATTTTCACGGTAATCGCGGTGGGCGGATACACCTCCCGATACAGGGTTTAGATATTTAAGGATTGGATACCAGGGCAATGGCCATCATCGCAACGCCGACGCAGCGCGTCATCGTGCAGGGGATCACCGGACGCGAGGGGCTTTCCAGGGCGCGCCTGATGCTGGATTATGGCACGCGGCTCATCGGCGGCGTGACCCCGGGTAAGGGCGGCCAGACTGCCGCCGACGTGCCCGTCTTTGATACCGTGCGGCAGGCCTGCGATGAACTGGGGGCGATCGACGTCAGCGTGCTGTTCATCCCGGCACCGCTGGTACGCAATGCTGCCCTGGAAGCGCTCGACGCCGGGGTGAAGACGCTGATCATCGTGCCTGATCGTGTGCCCGTCTACGATGTGCTGGAAATTGACGCTGCAGCCCGTGCGAACGGGGCGCGCTTCATCGGACCAAATACGCTCGGTGTGCTCAGCCCGGAGCAGGCCGTCCTGGGGATGATGGGCGGTCGGGCGGACGCGATCCGCGAGTGGGCCTTCAGTGGTCCCGTCGGGATAACGAGCCGCAGCGGTGGCATCACGACAAGTATGGCGTATTATCTGGCGCAGGCAGGGATTGGCGCATCGACAGTTGTACATGTGGGTGGTGATAGCATCGTGGGGATGCCGCACGCACAGATACTGCGCCTCTTCGAGCAGGACGCACAGACACGGCTGGTCGTCATGTTCGGTGAGATCGGCACATCACAGGAAGAGGAAGCCGCCGATCTGATCGAGCAAGGTTTGTTCACCAAACCGCTGATTGCCTATATCGGAGGTAAGGCCGCCAAGGAGGGCACGCGCTTCAGCCATGCCGGGGCCATCATCGAGGGCGGGCGCGGGACCCACGCGGGCAAGGTCGAGCGGCTGCGCGCTGCCGGTGCCACCATCGCGGAAGCCTTCGCGGATATACCGCGCCTCGCGGCTGAAGTGCTGGCGAGCCTGCCTGTTCATGAGCCGCCCTCTGCTGATGACCCGCAGACGTGGCGCACGGCCATCACAGACATAAAGCCTAACGCGATCCGGTTGCGCGGCCAGCGGCTGGACGCTCTGATGGGTGATATGACTTTCAGTCAGGCGATTTTCCTGGCGCTGACCGGACGTATGCCGGAGCCACACATCGCCCCGCTGATCGATGCGATCTTCGTCTCGTCAATTGATCATGGTACGACGCCACCCTCGACCCTGGCGGCACGCACAGCGGCCAGCACTGGCGCACCGCTGAATGCGGCAATCGCTGCCGGGCTGCTGAGCATCAACCGGCACCATGGCGGAGCCGTCGAGGGCTGTATGCGCGTCCTGGGCGAGGTGCAGGCGCACGTCAATGAGGGGGCCACACCTGAGGGGGTCACACTTGAGGAGGCTGCACAGATCATCGTTGAAGAATACCGTGCCAGCAAGCGCAAGCTGCCCGGGCTGGGCCATCGTCTGCATACGGCCGATCCGCGTACGCGGCGTCTGCTGGCCCTGGCGGATGACTGCGGTGTGGCCGGGGCGGGCGTGGCTGCGATACGTGCGCTGCAGCAGGCATTCACGCGGGTAACGGGCAAATCGCTGCCGATTAACGTTGATGGGGCGCTGGCCGCGATTCTGGTCGATCTTCAGGTGCCGCCGGAACTGGGCAACGCTTTCTTCATGATTGCGCGTACGCCGGGGCTGGTCGCCCAGGTGACTGAGGAGCAGCAGCGCGAGAAGCCCATGCGCGTCATTATGCCCGACCGCTCAGTCTATGACGGGCCATAGGGCCGTTATCCCAACAAAAAGTACAACAAGTCATCGCGTGAAAAATGTTCTTAGGAGAGTTCATCATGTTTAAGGTGATCCTGCTGGCGGTGGTGCTGGTTGTCTTCATGCTGCGACCCGATGGCGCACAGGCGCAATCTGACGCGCAGAGTGAAGTACTGAATACTGAGTTCGAATCACAGACACTCAGCCGGGTTTATCAGTATCAGATCTATCTGCCTGCGGGTTACGCACAGTCAGAGCAGGCGTATCCGGTTGTTTATCTGCTGCATGGTCGCGGGGATACCATGTCGGCGTGGCTGAACGTGCGCTCCACACTGGACGAGTTGATTGCCAGCGGTGCGCTGCCCCCGGTCATCGCTGTCATGCCGGATATGCCCTCCAGCGACCGCGCCAGCTACTATGTGGATTCCGCATATGCCGGACGACTCTACCGTGCCGAGCCTGTTGAGACAGCGTTTTTTGCTGATCTGATCCCGCACATTGACAGCACCTATCGCACACTGGCAGACCGCGCGTCGCGCATCGTGGGCGGCTATTCGATGGGGGGATATGGGGCGATCCGCTATGCGCTGGCACATCCCGATAAATTCATGGGGGCGATTGTGCTCAGCCCGGCGGTATATACGCCGCTGCCGCCAGATGATTCCAGCACGCGCGAGTTCGGTGCGTTTGGCAATGAGATCAGCCTGTTCGATGAGGAGATCTACACCAGCCTGAACTATCCCGCGCTGCTTACAACGTTCAGCGGGGAGCATCGCCTGCATGTGTTTATCGCGGTTGGCGACGATGAGTGGAAGCATCCGAACCCCGCAGATATGGAACATGACCTGGATTTCGAGGCGCATCGGTTCTTCAACCGGGTGGCGCGTGTGGCTGGGATCGCCTCGGAGTTCCGGGTGTACGATGGCGGCCACGACTGGGATGTGTGGCGGCCCGGCTTCGTGGAAGGTATGCGCTATCTGGCGAACTACCTCAGCACGCAGCCGCCTGATGAAAGTGCATCGGGGCCGCGGGGCTGGCTGACAGGTACGTCCGGGCAGGATATGGCCGGCGGCGTCGATGTTGATGACGCGGGTAATATCTATCAGGCGCTGGCGGTCGAGGGTGCGCTGAACGACGGACTACACGCCGGGGGCCTGGACATCGCCATTGTGAAGGCCGGGTCAGACGGCATGGTGCAGTGGACGCGTCAACTGGGCACACCCGGGAATGATCGGCCGTATGGGCTGGTCCTTACCGCAGCGCGTGAGGTCGTTGTGGTGGGATACACGCAGGGTGACTTCGCGGGGGATGGCTCCGCCGGCGGCGATGACATTGTCGTCTTCAAGCTTAGCGCGACGGGTGAGGTGCTGTGGCGGACTCAGATCGGCACACCGGAGGCGGACCGGGGCTATGCCGTCGCCCTGGCAGACGATGGGGCAATCTCCATCAGCGGCTATAGCAAGGGCGATCTGGCCGGCTCCAACGCGGGTGACAAAGACATTATCACTGCCAAACTCTCAGCGGATGGTGAGGTATTGTGGCTGCATCAACTCGGTGGTGATGGCGAAGATAAAGGGCAGGCCGTCGCAATCGCGCCGGATGGGCTGATTTACAGCGCTGGTATGACGACCAGCGCGCTTACGCCATCGGCGGCGGGCGGCATCGATGGCTACGTTCTGGCGCTCTCACCGGAGGGTGAGCAGCTCAATCTGATCCAGTTTGGTACATCAGAATGGGACGAAGTGACCGCGATTGCCATCAGCGAGGTGGGAGAGATCATCACGGCGGGCTTTACTGCTGGCGATTACGCGGGCGCTCTCAGCGGGGACAAAGATATGCTGGTCCAGGTCTTTGATGCGGATTTCACGCCATTGGCAGCAGATCAGCTTGGCAGCAACCTTAACGACAAAGGGGCGGCGGTCAGTCTGGCAGCGGACGGTTCCGTGTGGGTAGCTGGCTATTCTGACGGCGCGATTGGCACTAATATCGGGGATTTTGATGTTGTGCTGCTGCACTATGACACTGATTATGTACGACAGGGCATCTGGCAGATTGGCACCGTTGAGCGCGATGGTACCGACGAATGGGCCGAGAAAAACCTGTTCATGGTGGCATACGCGGACGGTGTACTGCTCTCAGGCCTGACGTTGGGCAGCTTCGACGCCAGCGGTAACAACGGTGGCAGCGATGTGTTCCTGCTGCTGCCAGACGTTGATTTGCCTCCTGGATAGCGAAAAATAGCGCCCTTCGTGCATACAGGCGGTGATCGCGGATTCCGGCAGGGATTCTGGCGCATTCGGCAGATTGCGGTGCGCTATCACGGCCCCAGGTAGCCTTGTACTAATCCTATGCAGATGTAAAGAACTCAACACTTATTAAAGCTTTCCTCCATTATAATTTGCAAGAAGACGTAATATTCGAATGATGCGACAGTCTGCCAGCCCAATCTGGTAAGAGGGCTACACGGTGGAATTCTTCATGCCGGATGACCCGCAGAGCATGGCGGCGTCAATCGCACGCTTCATTGACGATCCGGAGTATCGGCGGCGGGTTGGTGACATGACTTCGTGGCGGCCTCCGGCCTGCCCATCAGTGAGGTCGTTGACTGGTATTTACTGCATTTCGAACGTTTGCTGAAGCAGTGCCGCACTGCGGCTCTGACGGTATCGCAGGAGGCGAACTGATTATGGAACTCAATCATCGTGTTGCAGACGGCGTGAGTGTCCTCGAACTGCGCGGCAGGTTCGACGCCTATGAGGTGCCGGCAGTCGTCAAGTGGTTTGATGCGAATCCGGACATCATTAACGTCATCGTCAATCTGAGTGGCGTCGGTTTCATCGATTCGTCGGGACTTTCGACACTGGTGAAAGGCCTGAAGCGCTGTCGGCAGAACGGGGGCGAACTGCACTTGTGCAATCTGCAGCAGCCGGTCCTTATCATCTTTGAACTGACCCGGCTGGATAAAGCCTTCAGCATCTTTGCGGATGAAGCCGCCGCCCGCGCTGCTTTCAAACCTGTTAAAGAGTAAGGGCGACTGATGGAAATCCAGGTCCGCGAGCACGTTGTCCGCGCCCAGATTATTAAGATCAGCGGACGACTGGAGGCATTCACAGTAGGTGGGCTGCGCGACCGACAGGAGCAGCTCATTGGCGCGGGCGAAAAATACTTCGTCGTTGATCTGCGTCAGACGACCTTCATGGATAGCGCGGGGATGTCTGCGCTCGTATCACTGCTGAAACGGGCGCGTCAGGCGGGCGGTGATGTCGTGCTGGTCAGGCCGTCGCATGCGAAAGCTTATCGCATCCTGACGCTGACGCGCTTTGACCAGGTATTTACCATGGTGGAAGATATCGGGGCGGCGCTCGAACTGTTCTGATAATCGAGATAAACCGGTTACTACGAATAGGCCCGCATCCTTGACTAATAGGACGGGGGCCTACTACTGTTCTTGACTCTTAGACCTATTTTATGTAGTTATACCGATTTACTAATTTAGCTTGGTGCAGGGCCATAAGTATGCTACACTGGTAGTAACGATATGGTCCAACTTTCCACCCTGCGCGATACTACCATCGCGGCTCCCTCATCACCCGTGCGAAATCAATAACGTGATGACGCCAGACTCATGCGAGCCATGTTGGTTTGTGCGATTCGTTTGGCACACGAAAGTTACGAGTGAGATTACGCTGCATTCTGCAGTCCCGCAAAGTTGGTGTTACGACCCGACCTCCACCTTGCCGAGATCGAGAGAAGACATACAGGGCAATCTGGATTCATTCCATCAACTCCGGGCCCACAATAAACACCCAAATGCTCCTCGTTGGAGCGTATCTGGAGATCTTTCGCATGGTAGAGATAAAAACGATCCGCGTTCTAATCGTGGACGATCATGATATGGTACGTGACGGGCTGGGTCTGATGCTAGATACCTGTGATGATCTTGCGCGTGCTGGTGAAGCCAGAAACGCCGACGCCGCGATGCTCCTGTGCGAGCACGAGCGGCCCGATGTGATCCTGATGGACCTGGTGATGCCGGGTAAGGATGGCATCCTGGCGACCCGTGAGATCCTGCGACGCCATCCTGAAGTTAAGGTAATTGCGCTGACCAGCTTTGATACCAACGGCATGGTCGAGCAAGCGCTGAAGGCCGGTGCAATCAGTTATCTGAAGAAGAACGTCAGCATGCATGAACTGGCCGATGCAATCCGCGCGGCGTATATGGGCCGATCGACCCTGTCGCCGGAGGCGACCCAGGAGCTGATCGCCGCCACTGTCCGACCGCCACAGCTCGGGCATGATCTGACTGACCGGGAGCGCGAAGTGCTCGATCTGCTGATACAGGGATTGAACAACCGCGAGATCGCGAATCGACTGGTCATCAGCCGATCGACGGTCAAGCATCACGTGAGTAGCGTGCTCTCTAAACTCAATGCGACGAACCGCGCAGAAGCGGTCGCGATCGCCATGGAGCAGCGCCTGGTCACCTGACCTACACGCTGATGGTCCGTCTTACCAATGACAAGATTCTCGTTGCGCTCGATGAGAGTCACGAGGTTTTCGGGTATTCTAAAAATGCATCGCGCCGGACGTAAAAGCCCGGCGTTTCCTCAGCATGTGCGCTCAAGTGAACCATAAAGCGTATGTTGAGCAATGCAGCAGAACGACCCGTCTACAGCGCTTTTGGGAATCAGACTATGTTAAGGGGAAGTGACTTTATTGGAATACCCCTGACCTTCAGGACAGATCACGGTAGAGAAGTCAGCGAACGCGTTAAGGACTGGATATTCGACGTTCAGGCCAACCAGCTTCTGGGTTTTCTGATTAATCATGGTGGATGGTCTGGCGGTGCGCGTGTGCTGATGTGGCAGAATGTCCACAGCGTGACGCCTGGATCGATTGAAATTGAATACTGCTCACCTGTGATCGACATCAGCCAGGTGATGCGCGTCAAGCGCGTCCTGGAGAGCCGCACACGGCTGATTGGGACAGAGGTTATCAGTCGCCAGGGTGAAAACCTGGGCGAGATTGTCGATGCGTACTTTCATGAAGACAGCGGTCAGTTGTGTGCACTGGCGACATCTGGCGGGATGTTCGCGGATGAGCATTTCTATCCGACGTTCGTGCCTGTTTCTCGTCCGTTGAAGGTTATCAATGGCGTGGCCGTGGCGACCCGTGAGATGGTCGCAGGTACGCAAGGCAACGGGGTAGATACGCCGTCTTTTGATCCAGACGATAATCTCGAAAGTCGAATTCTGGCGACGATTGGCTATCGTGTCCGATATGACGTGCGCGATGAACACGCGCTTCTGGTCGCTGCGGCGGATCAGATTGTCACCCATCAGATCGTCGACGAGGCGCGCCGCGCCAACCGCGAAGAAGATCTGCTGCGCGCTGTCGGGCTGGTATCATGATATAAATCGCCAAATAAGATGGTACAAGCCTAACTGAGGAATGCAGCAGGTGCCAGCTACATCCTGAAAGACAAATAAGACGAACTGAGCGCGATGAACGCCCGATCAGAACGGGCGCGGAGGCATACAGATAGGACGGTTGCTACCATACGCGGCAGCGTTGTCACGGTACGCTTTAATGATGGCGTGCCGCAGGGAAAATGCAAGCCGACTGCGTTCGATGCAGTCGGCTGAGAAGAACATCGGGGAGCGCCCGGGCAAACTCAGGGCGCTTTCAGGAGGCTTGAGCCGGTCTGCTATTCATCCAGTTCGTCGGTGCTGGCGCTGCCTTCGTATTCTCCAAACCACAGATCATCCAGAGAACCGCGATCTTCCTTGAGTTTATCCCGTTGTCGGCGGACCTGTCGCTCGATGGCGTCGAGCGCGCCCTTGAGGGCCTGCTCAGGATTATCACGTTTTTCTGTTGCGCTGAGGTTGGTGGGCCGCGCATAAACGACGACTGTTGCCTCGTAAATGTAGGATGTCTCGCGGCCTTGAGCCGGCTTCTCCAGCGTGGCGGCAGCACCAACGATATCCTTGTGTCCCTTTGCCAGATCGCGGAGCCGATCCTCAATCATCACGTAATAATCAAGGTCGCCGTTTGGAATATCGGATTTAAATTCAATCGGTAGATCAGGTTGCATCACGTGTCCTTCATGTGACTCGGCGGGTGTATTGTTTTGCTGCGATGTGATCAGCCAGCAGCTTTATTTGCTGCGCATATCGGAAACACGGTCTTCGACACGATCACGCAGTTCGTTCAGCTGCTTTTCGACGGTATGAACGCGCTTCTCCATACCCTTTGCTAATTCCTCGCGGATTTCTTCGCCCTCTTTGGGTGCGAATAGCAGGGCGAGTACGGATCCAATGGTGGCCCCGATCCCAAAAGTCAGCAGAACAAGTAAGCCGATTTCGCGGCGGGCTCGCATCTTGGCGTCTTCGCTGTAGTAGGTGCGTTCGTTCATGTGTCTCAATCCCCTTTTTGGATAGATCTCTATTCTGTGAGCATAGCCCATAACCCGCGAAAAAACGTCCGCAGCGTGGTTGACTTGAACGTGCTACATCGGAGGGGACTTGTAATAGGCCAACTGACCCAGACCAGCCTGGGTCATATCGACTAGGGCAAGACAGATACGTCACCAGATGAGAAAGTCAGCTCGGTGTCCTACACTGAAGTAGACCTGTGTAACGTGGAGAAATCCGCGTTGCGCAGCTTAGCAATGCAGCAAATAAGGAGACCCCATGGCTACCAAAAAAGAAACGTATCAGCAGAAGCTCGAAGCACAGTTGGACGAAGTCGAGGCGCGTCTTAATCTGTGGCGGGCCAAGATGGAGCAGGCTGGGGCGGACGCAAAACTTGAGTATCAGCGCCAGCTTGAGAATGTCGAAAAGCAGCGCGACACAGCTCGTAACAGGTTGCAGGAACTGCGGGATGCCAGCGAGGACGCCTGGGAAGAGATGAAAGCCGGCGTTGATCGAGCATGGAATGAACTGCAGAGCGCTTTCGAAAACGCTGCTGACCATTTTCGTAAATTGGAAAGCCGGAAACAGCGCTAATCAGGGGTTTAGCCTGACGTGTAAAAAACGAGACTTGATCTGACACAAGCGACCTAACCGACAACGTCCGAAACTGAAGTTGCGTTGTCGGAGATGTCCGACTTGGGTTGCTGCCATTCGAAAAGCGTATCCAATTGTTTGGCTTGTGCCAAGTGTTTGGTCTCGCGGAATGTCTGCAATGGTGTACGTCCAAAGCAGTATTTGCCGGTGTGGGTGCGCTCGCGATTGTACTGCTCTACCCATTCATCCAGGTCAGTTTGCAGCGCCTCCAATGTCGTGTAGATTTTCTTGCGGAAGGCGATGGCATAGAATTCGTCCTGGATGGTGCGGTGGAAGCGTTCGCAGATGCCGTTGGTCTGCGGATGTCGCGCTTTAGTGCGGGTATGGTCGATGTTCTCAATGGCAAGATACAACTGATACTCATGGTTCTGCAATGAGCCGCAGTATTCGGTGCCACGATCCGTGAGAATTCGCAGGAGCGGCACCTCCTGCTGTTCGAAGAAGGGCAGCACTCGGTCATTGAGCAAATCGGCAGCCACCAGTGCATTCTTACGGTCGTACAGCTTCACAAACACGGTTTTGCTGTAGGTGTCAATGAAAGTCTGCTGGTAAATGCGTCCTACACCCTTGATCGTGCCGACATAGTAGGTGTCCTGTGCGCCCAGATACCCCGGATGCTCTGTCTCAATCTCGCCATGCGCTTCCTTCTCCTGCTTGGCTTTCTCCAGCGCGACCACCTGGGCCTCGGTCAACACCATACTCTGATTATCGGCTAACTGCTTCTCCAGTGCCTTCAGACGCAGCTTAAAGCTGTTGAGTTCATGGCGTAACCAGATCGAGCGCACACCGCCCGGCGAGACAAAAATACCCTGTTTCTTCAACTCGTTGGACACGCGCACCTGGCCGTAGGCCGGATACTCGGTTGCCATCGCTACGACTGCCTCTTCGACTTCTGGTGCGACACGGTTCTTGGGATTGGCTTTCTTGCGGCTGATCTCTTGCAGACCCGCTTCACCGTGCTGGTCGTACAACTCTCGAAAGCGGTAGAAGCTATCTCGTGAATAGCCCATGACTTTGCACGCCTGGCTCACGTTGCCCAGTTGCTCTGCCAGCCTCAGCAGTCCTAACTTGGTGGCGATGATCTTCTGTTCGTTCGTCATTGTGACACTCTCCTGTATCCTTCGATAAGTTTACTCAGAGTGTCAGATTAAGTCTCGACTATTTCACCTGACGTATTCAGTCATTGCCGATCCGCCTACAAACTGGGATCGGCAATGTTTTTCTCAATGATTACCCGGGCTATTCCAGCACGCGGCCCATGCCTGGCTCCGCCATTGCGCTGGCGAGGGCCTGCAGAGCAGGACGGTCGAGGATGTTGATCTGCCGCCGCTGCAGGGCGATCAGGCCCGCTTTTGACCAGCGACGCAGTAAACGGTTGACGGTTTCGAGGGTCGTGCCGGTGAATTCAGCGATGTCCTGCTGAGAAAGAGCAATTTCACCGGGGCCATCATCCAGTTCAACGCCGAACTTGTCGCTGAAGTGCAGGATCGCACGTGCCAGACGCTGCTCGGTGCGCTCGGCCGCCATATGGCGGATGCGCTCGTGGGCATGGTGAACATGCTCGACCAGCAGATCGATGAACAGCACGCCGAGTTCTGGCTGCTCAAGGATGAGCTGGCGGGCCTGCCGACCTGATATGCCGATGATCAGGCTGTCGACAGCAGCTTCGATACGTGCGGGATGCGGATATGCGCCGGAGATGGCAAGCAGGCCGAACAGGTCGCCTGGACCATACACCTTCAGGTTGACATCCTGGCCGTTGTCGGTGTGCTCAACGAGGCGAACGCCGCCTTCCTGAACGATGTAGAACGAGTGGGAGAAATCGCCCTGTTGGAACAACGGCTCACCAGCCTGCAATGCATACAGGGTTGCGATGGATTTCAACGCTTCGAGCACATGAGGTGGCAGGCTGGCCAGGACCGCAAGATTTGTGAAGTCAATTTCAAATTTATTGCGTGTCATCGTTAAATGAAGGCTCCCACTAGCGTTGGCAATTTGCACTATTTTAGGCGAGACGCATGACAATTGTGACGGTAGCTGTATTGAAAGCTGTTCTACATGCTATTTGTCATGCCTGTTGAATGAGGTTCAGCACCCGGTGAACTTGATATAGATCAAAGTTGAGGAAAGGGAGCACTGCTAATCTAGCACTAAGGACTTGTTTTGACTGACTTTGAGGAACGTGACATGGTAGCCCAACAGGTTCGTCAACGCCCGGTCAACATACGCTCAGTCGCGCTGCCTGCCGAACACGGTGGGTGGGGTTTTCTGCTTGAGCCGATCGTACTGGGATTGCTCCTGGTGCCGACGCTTGCGGGGCTGTTGTTCTCTGTGTCGATGCTGGCTGTATTTCTGATCCACCAGCCGCTGAAGATCGCTCTGAAAGATCGTAGTAAAGGACGCCGCACACCTCGCACGCAGATGGCGGAGCGTTTCGTCCTGCTCTTTGGGGCGATTGCTGGTTTGAGTCTGCTGCCGGTGCTGGCCACCGTTATCGCAGAGGAGAAATGGGCGTTTTTCCTTCCCCTGATGCTCGCGCTGCCCCTGGCTGCCGTGCAGTATGCCTATGATGCGCGTAATCAGAGCCGGGCGCTGGTCGCTGAACTGGCTGGCGGGCTGGCCCTGGGTGCGATTGCTTCCGGGATTGTGCTGATTGGCTGCTGGGGGCTGCCGCAGGCGCTGGCCCTATGGGCCCTGCTCATCGCCCGGACTGCGCCGTCAATTCTTTATGTGCGCGCCCGGCTGCGTGTCCAGCGTGAGCAGCCAGCACCGGTCAATGCGACGTATGTGCTGCATGGTGTCGCGCTGATGGCGGTTAACGGCCTGGCGCTTATCGGGCTGCTGCCCTGGCTGAGCGTGATTCCTATGCTGATTCTCTTTGCGCGGGCCTACCATGGTCTCAATACCAGCGTTCGTCTTCGGGCGAGCGCGGTGGGCATCCGCGAGATGCTTTATGGATTGTGCGTTGTCAGCTTGACGGTTGTTGGCTTCGTCATCGGCCTCTAGGTCGGCCTCCAGGTATGACGATCTATCGCCGTCACAGGACCACAACGACAAGAGGAGTTGCCATCCCAGAATAGATGCGTCCGAGGCAAGTTTTTTAAGCAATACCGGCCTAGGAAATCAAATACTGCGGTCGCAATCTGCGACAGGAACGTCAGCAATGAATCTGAATACGTCGAGAAACCCTGATGTGCTGCAGACTGTGCCGAAACGGGGCGATTCCGCTTTCCGCACTGAATACGATCTGCAACAGAAGATACCGTTGCTGTCTGCCACTTGCGGCAGCCTGCGGCGAATCGGCACTTCTGTGTACGACGGCGGCAGGGCCATTTCGTCCTGTCGGGATGGTGGCGTGCGTGTACTGGCTGAAGCTGTTCCTGGTGGATGTTTCGAGGGGCGCGCACGCGGCGTGCACGATGAGCATCTCCGTCGGAACCACAACGATCAATAGGGAAAGCGCTATGGAGAGATTACGTCGATTCAAACCCAATTTCATCTTTGTTATCGGTGCTGCACTCTGTTTTGTGCTGGGTCTGGGCGTGTTCACGTTTGCACAAGCCGAAGGCCACTCGTATTTCTCGGACGACCCTAACGCCTGTGTGAACTGCCACGTCATGCGCGATCAGTTTGAAGCCTGGCATCACTCCTCACATGCGCGGGTCGCCACCTGCAACGACTGCCACAGCCCGCATGATTCGACTGTGAACAAGCTGCTGGCGAAGGGTATCAATGGCTTGAATCACAGTCTTGCCTTCACATTCAACACTTATGGGGAGGTTATTACTATCAAGGATTTCAACAGAGACATCGTCAATAACAGCTGCATTTACTGTCATCAGGACCTGGTGAGCGTTATGGCACCGGATCACGAGGACGCGCCCAATTGTATTAGCTGTCACGCAGATATCGGCCACCCGATACGCGACTGAACTTCATCTACTTCTAGCATCGAAGCAGCGAGGAAAGCATGAACAAGAAAATCCTTTATGGTCTCATCTTTGTTGGCCTGCTGTTCCTGGGAGCAGGGACAGGTCTGCTACTGTCAAACATCACCCGGCAGCAAGTCGAAGCAGAGCAGTATCCCCTGCGCATTGTGGATATTGGCGAAGACGAGATTGATCCTGCGGTCTGGGGACAGAACTTCCCTTTGCATTATGATCGCTTCATGATGACGCAGATCAACTACGGCGAGACGCCCTACGGCGGCTCCGAGCCTTATAGCAAGCTGGAGCGCTACCCGGCGATGGTTCGTCTGTGGGCAGGGTACGCATTCAGCATTGACCACAACGAAGAGCGCGGTCACTACTACTCGCAGATCGATCAGGCGACAACGCAGCGCGTCCAGGCCCCACGGAATCAACCGGCTGCCTGCGCCAACTGCCATGCCGGCGAAGCACCGCTGCTCATCGCGGAGATGGGCTGGGAGGGCTTCAACAGCACACCTTACAACGACATGGCCGAGAGCCTGCACACTGGCTCAACCTGTGCGGATTGCCATGATCCGGAGACGATGGAACTACGTCTGACGCGCCCTGGGCTGATCAACGCGCTTGAGCAGCAGGGCGTCGACTGGACAGAAGCCAGCCGTCAGGAAATGCGGACCTACGTCTGTGCCCAGTGCCACGTCGAATATTACTTCGCGGGTGACGACAAACTGCTGACATTCCCGTGGGCGGATGGCCTGAACATCGACGATATTGACGGTTACTACGAGCGCATCGACTTCACAGATTGGACCCACGCGGAAACTAACGCGCCGATGATCAAGATTCAGCATCCTGAATATGAGCTGTTCACGACCAGCCTGCACTATGATTCCGGCGTGGCGTGCGCGGATTGCCATATGCCGTATATCCGTGAAGGTGGCGTCAAGATCAGCGATCACTGGATTCGCAGCCCGCTGACCGACGTCAATTCCTCCTGCCAGACCTGCCATAACATCCCGGAAGAAGACCTGGAAGCACGCATCATCAATATTCAGAGCAACACGGCGGAACTGCTGCGGTTGTCTGAAGAAGCGCTGCTGGCAGCCATCGACGCCATTGTCGCTGCCCAGGAAGCTGGCGCAACCGATGAAGCGCTGGCCGAAGCGCGTGACCTGCATCGTCGTTCCCAGATGCGTTGGGACTTCGTCTCTTCTGAGAACAGCACCGGCTTCCACAGCCCGCAGGAATCAGCGCGTATTCTGGCGGTGTCGATCGACATGGCGCACCGCGCCCAACTGAGCGCTACGCAGGTTCTGAATGACCTGAACGCTGGCCAGGCCGTCAGTTACACACAGTAACTTGACGGACCGTCAGCGTTGTTGATCCCCTTGAGCGTGACGTCAGTCACGCTCTTTCTTTTTTGTCGCGCTATTCTTCATTTGTCTCAACGTCTGTTGTATTGCTCGTTTCAGTGCCTGTTTCGATCCCGCCCATGTACAGTCGGAACGTCGCTGGCAGGACGCCGCCCAGCTCACTGGTGCGCTGCCAATCAGCGGTAGCCAGCGCCATCTGGTTGGTGACGGCGTACATCAGGCCCCGGAAAGCGTACAGGGCAGGGTTATCGGGGTCGATCTCGATGGCCTGGTTGAGATCTATCAACGCCAGTTCGACGGTCCCGGCGACGGGCAATGGCCCTTGCAGGATATTCTGCTGCTGCCGCTCGACTTCAATGGCGAACATGTAATCCAGATTGGCCCGGTTGATTTCCCCGAGGCGTGCGTGGGTGATCCCGCGATTGTACAGGGCGAAGAGATCATCGGGCACGGCGCTCAACACATAAGAAAAGTCGTCGATTGCTGCTTCAAAGTTCTCCTGCAGATAATAGACCCAGCCGCGATTGATGAACGCATCCGGCATGAACTGTCCTTCGGGTGTCAGGGCCATGACCTGCTCGAAATCGGCGATGGCTTCGCCGTAATCACCCAGCTCGGATCGGATGATGCCACGGAAGAGAAAAGTTCCCAGATCGTCTGGCGCGAGCTGTAACAACTGATCGAGGTCGGCCAGGGCGGCATCATAATCGCCCAGTTCGTAGTACAGCAGGCCCCGGCTGAAGTAGGCGTTCTCACTTTCCGGTTCGAGTTCGATAGCACGGCTGTAATCGCGGATGGCGTCTTCGATCTGACCCAACTCACTATAAATACTCGCCCGGCTGCTGAAGGCGGTTGCGTTCCCCGGATCAAATTGAATGGCCTGAGTATAATCCTCGAGCGCGGCCTCATACTCGCCGATTCGTTGGTAGAGAGAGCCACGGTTGCTGTAGAAGGGCGCATAGCGCGGTTCAAGGTCAATGGCACGGTTGTAATCGTCCAGGGCAGCGTCGAGGTCGCCGAGGTCAGTCAGGACCGCAGCGCGACTATTGAGCGCGTTGGCGTTGCTGGGATTGGCAGCGATGGCGCTGTTGTAATCGGCCAGTGCGGCATCGAGGTCGCCGCGTTCGATGTGGATACCCGCTCGGCTGACGAAGGCGTTGTCTTCTGTTGGATCAAGTTCGATGGCGCGGTTGTAATCGGCCAGGGCCGCATCGAGATCGCCTCGCTGCAGGTGTACAAAGCCCCGGTTGTTGTAGAGGCTGGCTGTTTCCGGATTAAGCGCAATAGCCCGATCATAATCGGCTTCGGCATCGTCGAGTTGACCCAGCGCTTCATGCAGGCCAGCGCGCACGTTGTAGGCTTCGGCGAAGGTCGGGTCGATCTCGATGGCGCGGCTGTAATCCTCGATGGCCGCTTCAAGATTGCCCAGGCGCTGATTGACCCCTCCGCGAGCCATGTGCGCCGAGGCTGCTCCCGGGAAGTCAGCAACCAGCGCGTTGACAGCACGCAGGGCGGAGCCGGATAAGCCGCTGTTAAGCTGCTGGATCGCTGCGGAGCGACGTACTTCAATGGTCCGCTCGCGCTCAGCATCTACGACCTCTGCCGCGATGACTGTCAGCGTGACATCAGCTACGGCGACCTGTGTCTGGGCTTCGGCTGCCTGAGTGGCGGCTACGCTCTGGTCATAAACGGCCGTACCCAGTTCGCTCTGACTCGTGGCGACCTGCTCCGCGATGGAGGTAGCGGTGACGAGCGCGTTGGTCGCTGTGGCAATCTGGGCGATCGACGTCGCATTGTCATTGACGGCGCTGATGCTGGTGGGTACGGCGACGCCGACCGCAGCCAGGGCAATCGCACCGACCACGCCGAGCGCGATAGCGGCGACGCGAAAGCGCTTGATCTGGCGCTCTCGGGCGGCTTCGCGTGCCTGCTCCGTATCTGTATATCGGCGGCTTTCCACGATGTGTCGTCGATGATTGTCGGTTGGGGCTGGTGTTTTGTTCTCCGCAGCGGCAGTGGAAAGCCAACGCTCAGCAAAGGCCAGATCGTCGCCGCGCAGCAGAAAGCTGGGATTGCTGCCGCTGCGTTCCCACTCCAGGGCGCGCCCCTGGTAGCGCGTATGTGCCTTGACGTGCGGCTGGTCTTCCTCGATAGCAACCAGCAGATTGGCGAACTCGCTGTCAAAGCGACCGTCATCGTCGAAGAAGACCCAGTTGAGGTGACGCAGATACTCCCAGTTATCGCGTGCAGTCTGCTCATAGGGCTGATCCATCCACTGGCCTTTGATACGCTGTTCCACATCGTCCTGGACCTGCTGCCGTATCAGAGGCAGGACGCGTTTGTTGTGTTGGCGCGCGTATTCCAGCTCTCGGTGGCATATCTCGCTGCTCAGCCAGTGCTCTGTAATGATGGCGATGAAGGTATCGGCGCTTTCGATCCCGGTTGTGATCTCTCGCCACCAGTCTTCGCCGTAGGGGATGTTCTGCCAATCTACCCATACGACCCGGTCAGCAGCGACGAAGGCATGGTTGAGGCGCTGGACGAAGGCACCATCTCGGCGGGAATAAGAAATAAAGACATCTGCCATGTGTGCTTCCCTTGATGATCGACCAGGCTCATTATAGACCGACTCGGGTTTTTCCCGATAATGGTGTGAGTGGTTATATGCAGTTCGGACACTGATATGATACGCTTGTGATGAAGTTCACAATAGCTTACGTGGAGGAAATCATGTCCGCTTCAATTCCGGTTTCAAACCAGGATGCGATCGCGAACCTCCAGGTAGAGATCGACGGCCAGACACTGTATGAAGGTCAACGACGCACACGCTGCGATCGTATCACCTGCATGCTGGTGTGTGGTGGCACTCGCTTGGGTGGGTTTGTCCTGATTGTCATTGCGGCCTGGTTGGCGCTGCGTGACGACTGGATCGGTGCCTTCAATACCTTTATCTTCGGCGCTACGCTGTTGGTTGGGGGTATTATCGGCTTACGCCAGTTCCAGAACGCGCCGCAGCGGTTGGTCCTCAATGCCGATGGACTCACCTATATGGATTCCTGGACGGGCACACGCCGTTACTTCGAGCGGCCTGAGTGCGTAGAGGCGCGCTGTGGGTCGTCGAACGAGGGGTGTGCGATCTATGTGCTGCATCCCGATCACGGGATCGACCTGCTGATTGACGATCTGCCCCATGACGTTGCCGCCAACATCGTACAAACGCTGAACGCGCATCTGGGACGTAAAGTCGCCCTGGCCTGATTTTTTTGCCGTCATAATCTGTGAGATACTTCACCCCGGCACCCCCGTCATCCTTCTGCTGAACGCCAGACATCCTTGTCTATAATGACATCATCGGATAATCGGCGACAATTGCGAGCGTCGCAGATATTCGCCTATTCGCATAAGCAGAAGTCGTACCGCGAGGTGCCACTTGTGAGGAGCAGGCCATGAATCGACGGATTATCCTGGGGATTGCCGTGGCAAGCCTGACGGTATTCGTTTATACGGGCGTCCTGACACCGCTGCTGCGCCCTCTGATTGCCCTGCCTGAAGTGCCGGGTACAGTTCCGGTGCGTACATTTGCGATTCTGATCTTCAGCATCGGGCATGCGATATTCGCGCTGGGTTGGCGGCACGCGCTCGCCTTCTTTGCGATTACAGGGGTCGTATCGTGGGGATACGAACACGTTGGGGTTGCGACTGGCCTGGTCTACGGCAACTACTACTATACCGATGTGCTCGGACCGAAGCTCGGTCACGTGCCATTGTTGATCCCGCTGGCGTGGTTCATGATGATTTATCCCAGTTATGTCATCGCTAACCTGATCGCGCACGATCACCCGACCGGGTCACCCGGGGGCATGTTGCGGCTTTTGTGGCTGGGGGTTCTCAGCGGCATGATCATGACGGCATGGGACCTGGTGGTTGATCCGTTTCTGACTTCGGGGCCACATGCCGCCTGGGTCTGGGTGGATGGTGGGCCTTATTTCGGCATCCCCGTACAGAACTTCGTCGGCTGGCTGTTGACGACCTTTACGGTATATCTGATTTACCGCCTGCTGGAATCCTGGCGACCGCCTATCCCGATGGGTCGCCTCTCTCGCTGGATCGTGGTGCTGCCGTTGATCGCTTACGGCTCGATGATGTTTGTGAACAGCTTTGAGATTTCGCCGCAGGCGATGCACGTGATCGGCCCCTTTGTGATGGGACTACCGCTGGTCATGGCGCTCACCCGCCTGACATACTACCGGGTGCCGTCTGCAGTGCCCACGCCGCGTGCTCGGCAGTCGATCGCCGCTTATGATGATCTGGCGACTTCAATGCGAATCCGGCAGGGTTGAGATAAAGTTGATATATACAATGTACGAGCTTTAACCAGACCGTTGTAGGAAATGAGTATGACTATGCAGTTGGCACGGGTATCCTGGCTGAGTCGTCTGGGAGCGCTGCTGTTACTGCTGGTTGGTTGTGCGCCGATGGAACAAGCGGCCACACCGGACCTGCCACTGGCAGAAAACCAGCCGACACTGCTGTTCTTTCTGACTGATAACTGACCGCCTTGAGCGCTAACGCAGCCTATCGTGGATGGGCTTCAATCAGAACTGAACGAGGTTGTGACGTTCCGCACCTTTGATGCTAACGACGATGCCGACGGCGAGGCGCTCTTCCGCAGCCTTAACCTGCCGGGGCATCCCAGTATCGTCATTTACGATGCGTCGGGTGAGGAGGTTTATCGGCACTTCGGAGTGCCAGATGAAGCAGAACTGCGCGAAGCGTTAGAATCTGCAGTGGGGGACGGCGAATAGCCGTCCCTTTTTGATTTGTGAGTCGGCTCAGGCCTGGGTCGGGGGATAGTCGATCTCGTTGAGCTTGGCGACGATCATGTCCCAGCTCGTTGGCGCGTCATATTCAATGGTGACCTGTTTGGTCTCGACGGCCCCTTCAACGGACTTCACGCCTGCGAGCTCGCTGATTTCACTTTTGATAGTGTTCACACAGCCATTGCAGCCGATATTTGGGACGGTGACAGTCTTCTTTTCCATGAGTACTTCCCTCTGTGTGGTACGCTGTGGATACGCCAATCATATACCCTATGGGGTATCTTGTAAAGTCAGCAAACGGGCCGCTTCGCTGCGGACCTGTGCATCGGGATCGTCGGAAGCCTGCCGCGTGAGTGCTGTCTGTGCGGTGTCATCGTGAAGTCGCCAGAGCGCCCAGGCAGCATGACCGCGTACGAGTGGATTCTCGTCGTGTAACAGGGGGCGCAGATGAGTGATCAGGCGCGGATCAGCGCTATTGCCAGCGGCGATGCAGGCGTTCCGCACCAACCGTGCTCGCTTGATGCGGTAGATTGGCGTGCCCCGGTAACGTGTTTTGAAGCGACCGTCATCCAGTGACAGCAGTTCAGCGAGGGGCGGCGCGACGGTAGCCAGATCATCAGGGTAGAAGGTGCGTTCCAGGCTCGGCGTGCTGAACCGCTGGAAAGGGCAGACGTCCTGGCATATGTCACAGCCGAAGACCCAATTACCAAACTGTGACCGTAGTTCGGCATCGATCCAGCCCTTATTCTCGATGGTGTGGTAGCTGATGCAGCGGCGTGCGTCCAGGACGTGCGGTTGGGGGAAGGCGTCCGTGGGGCAGGCGACCAGACACCGCGTGCAGGTGCCGCACATCGTCGGGCGGTGCGGCTGATCGTAGGTATCGAATTCCAGCGTGGTGATGATCTCCCCCAGGAAGAAGTTACTGCCCCTTCGCGGGTGAATCAGCATGGTATTTTTACCGACGAAGCCCAGCCCGGCCTGCTGCGCGTGGCTGCGCTCCAGGATTGCGCCCGTATCGACATAAACGCGCTGGCTGATTGCGCCATGGCTGTTGGCTATAAGGTGGTTTGCGAGCTGTTCCAGACGGGGTGCGATCAGGTCGTGGTAATCCATGCCCCAGGCGTAACTGGCGAAGCGTCCGCGGGATGGATCGTTGAGCAGCGCGTCGGGTACGTCGAGCGTACGATAATCCAGGCCCACGACGATCAGGGACTGTGCACCGGGCAGGATTTCCTGCAGATTGCGACGCCGGTCGACGCGGTCGGGGCGGGCCATGTAGCCCATGTCAGCGTGCATCCCTTGCGCGATCCAGCGCTCGTAGGCTGCCAGCGTCGGTGAAGGCGTGGCGCGGGTCAGGCCAACCAGGTTGAAGCCGAGGTCTACAGCCTGTTGTTTAAGTTGATCAGCGGGGTAAATCATTGGAATGTGGTGTGCGGATTTTGACGGATGGCACTGTTATAATCATAGCATGTCTGCTGATGAACGTATCCCCCATAACTCACGACCCAGTGCAAAAGACATCTGGACGCTGCACCTGACAGAAGCGCCGACGAACCAGATGCGGTCACCAAATGGCTCGTTCTGGTGTGCACCGGACGCACTGCCGCTATCTGATGGCCAGTTGAGCGCCTTTCATCTGAGAGCAGAGGCGACCCCATTGGGGCTGGCTTACCGCAGCCTGATCGAGGCTGCGCGCATTCTTGCACCGGGTGGGGTACTGCGGCTGGGTTTCGCGGCTGTCCCCCAGCCGGAACGGGTCGCCCGCTATGTCGGTGCAGTGTACGAATACTGTGGCCTGCCTGTGAGTTTCTCGCTGAAGCTATCCGAGTGGGCCGAGTTGTTGGCGGATGCCGGGCTAACGGTGCTGGCAACGTCACAGGTGAGCCGTACTTACACGCTCGCAGACTGCACCCAGCTAACCAGCCCCATCGACCGTGAGCGCCTGCACGTGTTGCTGCTGCGTGCACCGCAGGCTGTCGGCGACTATCTGCAGCCACAATATGCCGGAACGCCCTATGTCACGTTCAGTGCCCATGAGATGCTGATTGAGGCGGTCAGGACGGACTAGCGCTTCACCTGCTCGATCGTCTGCACGATCAGTTCGGCGGCACGTGTCGGCCCGCCGAGTGCTGCCATCTGCCGGGCGAAACGCTGACAGTTCTCAGTGACCCAATCTGCTTCGAGCAGGGCTTTTGTGCCTTCCTGCAGCATTCCCTGACGGACATCATGTGCGCTGAGGTTGAGGCCGAGCTTGGCCTGTGCGACGCGTCGCGCCTGAATGCGCTGATCGGCGGCGTGCGGTACGACGATCTGCGGCACGGCGTGCACGATGGCGTGATGGGTTGTCCCCATGCCGCCGTGGTGCAGCATCAAGCGGCTGCGCGGCAGTACATGGGCAAAAGGTGCCCAGTTCAGCAGGCGCGTGCCGCCGGGCAGTGCCCGCTTCAATTCTGCTTTCTGTTCCGGGGTGATGGGGTGCCAGCCAATCGCGACGACGGGCAGCAATCCGTTGCGCGCGGCGGCCTGTGCAGACCAGGCATAAAAGCCCAGGTCGCCGGAGAAGATGGTGCCAAGCGTAATGAGGGCGAGGGGCTGCTTCTCCGGGATGGCCTGCAACCAATCTGGTGGCGGGTCATCCGGCGCATCTGGTTGACCGCCGACGTGTTCCGTCTGTGGCAGCAGGACAGCACTTTCGCCCATGTACCACTGCGATGTGAAATAGGTAATGTGCAGGTGCGGGCTGACGATGCTCGGTGCGGCCCCCTTGCTGAAGTAGACACCTTCAAGGCTGAAGCGATCACAAAGGCGCTGTATCCGCTGCTGACTATCGCTGCTCAGGTCGCGCTGGACGGGGAAGAGAGCCTGAGCATCGAGATTAGCCTGGGCCGGCCAGCCTGCCACGATCATCGGCACGCTGAGTTTTTCCGCAGCCAGGGCGGAGGCGCTCAGAAATGGATCGGTGATGATGGCGTCCGGCTTGCCAACCCGCGCGGCGAGGTCCAGCAGGGATGCCACACCCTGCGCGACGCGATCCTCACTGAGCCAGGTATCCAGGGCGCGCCGGTATCGCAGCGCGACGGCCTCCTGAGGTTTTAGCTGGCTCAGATCAGGCTGAGGTGGAGGCGGCCACAGCCAGCCGGTCTGTTCGATGGCGGCGAAGGGCAGCTCATGCGCAGCGATGGCGTCACGTAACGGGGGTTCGCTGACCCAGGTCACATCGTGCCCCTGGCTGTGCAGGATATGTGCTGTCTTCAGGAAGCCGCCCCAATCCGTATGGCTGTACAGCGGCGCGGAGACAAACCATAACTTCGCCATCAAGAAGCTGCTCCGCTCTATTCCGCGCCCGGCAGCCAATCAGCGCTGAACTGCGGCATCTGGTAGCGCTCGATGAGCTTGCTGGCTTCGTCCCACGCTTCCTGCGCGGCCTCCGATTGGCCGTTTTGAGCATAGATGCGGCTCTGCAGGCTAAGAGCGCGTACCTGTAAGCGGTACTGCTGCGCCTGCCGCGCATATTGCAGCGCGTCGTTCGTCTTTTGCAGGGCTTTATCGTTGTTCCCCTGCTGGTGGGCCAGATGCGCCTGAACGAGCATCGCCTGGATGAGTACGCCCAGCAGACGATACTTGTGCGCCGTCTTCTCAAGCTCTGGCAGAAGTTGCTCAGCAGCCTGCAGTTGACCATTTTCCACGAGCGCGGTTGCCATCCCTGCCTGACGTTCTGCACGTGCGATCGCGCTGGTCGTATTGCTGAGTGCATCCTGATAAGCGGCGATCGCCTGCGTCGGGGCGCGGCTGGCCAGATAGACATCTCCCAGCGCCGCAGCGACGCCCGCCCGCAGGGCGTTATCGCCCAGGTTGGCGGCCTGCTCCTGCGCCTGATTGAGCTGCTGCAATCCTTCATCGCGGCGGCGCGTCAGGGCCAGCATGCGGCCATAGGTGGTGCGCCAGTCGGTCTCGCTGGTGGCGTCGTGCAGTTTCTGGGCGAGTTCGAGCGCTTCCTGCAGAAATGAATCGGCCGAGGCGACGTCGCCCTGCTCACCGTAGATCGCACCGGCGGTGGCCAGGGCGCGGGCGCGCATGCTATCGTCGTTGATGCTGGACAGCAGCATAAGCGCATCATCGGCGGGGCGGCGTGCATTCAACAGATGGCCGAGGCTGAAACGCGCCTGTGCCATGTGCGTCAGAATATCGGCGCTGGCCATTTTGTCCCCGCGCGGGCGGACGCGCTGCAGCGCCTGTGACCAGGCTTCGACGGCTTCTTCCAGCCGGCTCTGACCATAGTAGGCGCTGGCGAGCTGGCGATAGCCATGTGCGAGCTGCTGCCAGTCGTTCTCTTCTTCGGCGGTGGCGATGGCCTGCTTAGCAGTTTGCTCGACCTGATGCCAGTCGGTTGAGGCGACTGTCGCGCTGCCAGATTCCGGCGTGGTGGGTTGGGGTGCCGCTGGCAGCGTCGCCTGATCGGTGACCTGGTCCTGTGCGTGCTCCAGCAGATTCTGTGCGGCTTCGATCACGTCCATCAGCGCCAGATGCTGGCCGGTTGCCATAGCTTGCCGCGCGATCTGGGCGGCACGCTGCGCATTGCCGGTGTGGAGTGCGGCCCCGGCGTAGTTCAGTAGGACGCGGGCGTATGCTGGGGTCTGCGGTTTGGGATCAGGATACAGCGGCATCACGTGCTCGTAAGTCTCGTAGGCGAGTGCGTACTGCTTCTCGCCGAAGGCTGAATCGGCCAGGCACACGCCCAGGAAGCGCTTATACAGCCGATGGTTCATCTCGATGGCGCTCTCATATGCCTGCTTGAGCCGCTTGAGTCCCTCCTGAGGCTGTTCGAGGGCGATCAGCGTCTCGCCCAGACGCGCCGTGAAATAGGGCAGCAGCTCAGTGTCGCCGCTTTCTTCAATCAGTGAGAGCGCCTCACCAAGCAGACGAGCTGCGTAACCGAGATTATCTTCGTTGAGGTAGACATCCGCCAGATGCCCTTTTGCACGTCCCTGCGCACCCCGTGTATTGATGGTCTGGGCGACGTCCAGCCCTTTTTCGAAGTAGTCGCGGGCATTATCCCATTCACCGCGAGCCTGTGCCAGTACACCCATTGAGAGCAGTGTGTAGGCGAGCGGGGCGCGATGATTCGAACGGGTAGCACGCTCTTCGAGGGCAGTAAGCAGGGCTTCGGCATCTTTTTCGCGGCCCATCGCAACCAGCGTATCCGCCTGATGGAGCACAAGATCGGCCAGTGAGGTTGTATCGTGTTGTTTCTCGGCCAGTTGGGCCGCATGCATGAAGTGCTGCAGCGCTAGCTCATAATCTTCATCGTACTGAGCGGCACGGCCCTTTTCGATGAGATCCTTCAAGCCTGCATTGGGTGAAGAGGGTGTCTCTGCTGCGTTAGTGGGGGCATCCGGCGCACCACTGACCCACTTCACGAACCGATCAAACCAACTCATGTTCCGCTCTCTTCCACTGCTATTGAACTTGCTGCTGCACAGCTGCGCACAACTGTCAATCTGTCGATGTATTCGTGCCATTGTAACGGCAAGGGACATTATCGCACAGCGCGATTAGCCGCGATTTAGAGCGAATGTGCGTATTAATGAACAAGACGCGGCGTTGTGGCCGCGTCCTGGACGATGTTTGGGGTTCGTCTCGGCTTGTACGAGCGAACTATGAACTCAGTCTATGAACTCAGTTATGGATAGAATCCGCGGGTCTGTATCGCTTCTGCCACGCGCTTAATCGCCGTAACCTGGGCAGCGGTGCGCATGTCGAGGCGCAGTCTTTCGGCGTTGTTCTGGACGCGTGCGTAGGCTTCGTGCAGGATGCGCTCCAGATTGTCGAAGACCTGGCTCTTATTCCAGAAGAACGCCTGCAAATCCTGCACCCACTCGAAGTACGAGACAATCACGCCGCCGCTATTTGCCAGAATATCGGGCACGATATGGACGCCTCTGTCATTAAGGATGTCATCGGCTTCGGGAGTGGTTGGGCCGTTTGCGCCTTCGACCACGTAGCGCGCCTGAATCTGGTTCGCGTTATCTTCGTGGAGCTGCCCCTCCATCGCGGCGGGGATGAGCACATCACATTTGACTGTTAGCAGCTCATCATTTGTGATGTTCTGTGCTCTTGGGAAATCCAGCACGGTGCCGCGCTCGTTCGCGTAGGCGGCGACGGCAGAGATATCGAGACCGCCCGGGTTGTAGATGCCGCCATAGACATCGCTGACGGCAACAACACGGAACCCGAGTTCGTGCGCGTAGAGTGCGGCGTTGCTGCCGACGTTGCCGAAGCCCTGGATAGCGACATCGATTTTGTCTGGTTCAGTCTCGCCATGATATTTAAGGCAGGCGAGCATGGTGATGACGACGCCGCGCCCGGTCGCTTCGGTGCGGCCTTCGCTGCCGCCGATACCCATCGGTTTGCCGGTTACGATGGCTGGTACGCTGTAGCCGACCGTCATGCTGTAGGTATCCATGAACCACGCCATAACCTGAGCATTGGTGCCCATATCCGGCGCGGGGATGTCGCTGTGGGGGCTGATGATGGGCAGCAGTTCACTGGCATAGCGGCGGGTCAGGCGTTCCAGTTCTGCCGGGGTGAGCGCACGCGGATCTACCACGACACCGCCCTTGGCACCGCCATAAGGCAGGTTGACCAGCGCTGATTTCCAGGTCATCCACATGGCCAGGGCGCGTACCTCGTCCATGGTGACGGAGAGGCTGTAGCGTATGCCGCCCTTGGATGGGCCGAGCGCCGTATTGTGATGGACGCGATAGCCCGTGAACATTTCAATTTCGCCGCTGTCTCGCCTGACAGGAAAGTTCACCGTAAATTCGCGGCGTGGGTAGCGCAAATATTCAATTAAATCGTCACTGAGATCAAGATACTGCGCGGCCCGATTAAATTGGGAGATGGCCGTGCCGTAGGCGTCTAGATGCGCGGTTGTGCTTGGGGGGAGCGCGACTGCCATAAGTCAGGTGCCTCCTGGGCAATATTAAAGAGTTTTCTTTGTGTTCACGCACAGTATACGCGCATTTCGTTACAAAAAAAGTGCAGACTAGGTAAAAAGTACATAATACGGGCGGTGATTATTGTTCATAATGCCTAAAGGGTATAAGCCGCAGTTTAACGCAGTTTGAGGTGCTTGGAGCACACGCCAGCCTGACGCTATGCTGACGATTTATCCCAAGTCAGCATATGAAAGACGATGTATTATCAAGCTGTGTGAAGCGCTTCACGAAGTCAGGAGGGGATTTAAGGACATTCGTAAGACAAAAATCGGCGATTTGCACAAGGATTCATCGGTAAGATTTACAGTAAGCCGGGCTTGATACGATGAATCCCTGTGCCTGCGGTGCGGGATTAACGGGTGCTACGCCATCTCCGGCAGGTTGACGTAAGGCCGCAGGAAGCGCCCGGTGTGGCTATCCAGGTGCAGCGCGACTTCCTCAGGTGTGCCGGTGGCGACGATGCGGCCACCCCCGCTGCCACCTTCTGGCCCCAGGTCGATGATGTGGTCGGCCACTTTGATGATATCCAGGTTGTGCTCGATGACGATGACTGTGTTGCCCTGATTGACCAACTCCTGTAGCACGTCAATGAGCTTCGCAACATCGACAGCATGCAAGCCGGTGCTCGGCTCATCCAGGATGTACATTGTCTGACCGGTGGCGCGCTTGCTGAGTTCGCGGCTGAGCTTGATGCGCTGGGCTTCTCCGCCGCTGAGTGTTGTTGCAGGCTGGCCGATGCGGATGTATCCGAGGCCGACTGCTGCCAGTGTTTCCAGCTTGCGCGCGATCTTGGGCTGGTTCTCGAAGAAAATCAGCCCTTCGCGCACCGTCATGCTGAGAACGTCTGCGATGTTCTTGCCGTGGTAGTGAACCTGAAGCGTCTCTCGATTGTAGCGCGTTCCGCGACATACTTCGCAATCGACGTAGACATCTGGCAGGAACTGCATCTCGATCTTGATGAGACCCTGGCCGTCACAGTTCTCGCAGCGGCCGCCCTTAACGTTAAAGCTGAATCGTCCGGCGCTGTAACCGCGTATCTTGCTCTCCGGCAGTTCAGCGAAGAGGCTGCGTATATCGTCAAAGACCTTCGTATAGGTGCCGGGGTTGCTGCGCGGCGTGCGCCCGATGGGGCTTTGATCGATGTTGATAATCTTGTCAATCTGCTCGACGCCTTCGATGTCGCGATGTTTGCCGGGGCGCTCCCGGCTGCCGTTGATGCGCTGCGCCAGCTTACGGTAGAGCACCTCCACGATCAGTGAGGATTTGCCGCTGCCGCTGACGCCCGTCACGCAGGTCAGCGTGCCTAGCGGGAACTGCGCGTCAATATCCTGTAGATTGTTCTCCTGGGCGCCACGCAGCGTCAGGAACTGACCGTTGCCCGGTCGCCGTTCCGGTGGTGTGGGGATCTGGAAGCGCCCGGAGAGATAGTCCCCGGTAGCGCTGCCGACAACTTCCATCACTTCGGCGGGCGTTCCCTGAGCGACAACCTGACCTCCATGTTCGCCGGCACCGGGTCCGAGGTCGATCAGCCAGTCGGCGCTGCGCATGGTGTCCTCGTCGTGTTCGACGACCAGCACCGTATTGCCGAGATCGCGCAGGTCCTCCAGCGTTTCGATCAGCCGCGCGTTGTCGCGCTGATGCAGACCGATCGACGGTTCGTCCAGCACATACAGCACACCTGTCAGGCGGCTGCCGATCTGAGAGGCGAGGCGGATGCGCTGCGCCTCGCCACCACTGAGCGTCCCGGCGGAGCGCGAGAGCGTCAGATAGTTGAGGCCAACGTTATTCAGGAAGCCAATGCGCGATTGCAGCTCGTTCAGGATCTGGTGGCCGATCTGCTGATCACGGTCGTTCAGGAGGCCGGGCCGATCTTCTGTGCCGCGCAGTTGCCACACCCAATCGACCAGATCACTGATGGGCAGCTCGCTGATCTCATAGATGCTGCGATCGGCAATGGTGACGGCCAGTGCCTCTGGTCGCAGGCGCTGCCCGCCACAAGTCGAGCAGGGGACCTTCATCATATATGACTCGATGCGCTCGCGGATCCCATCGCTGTCGGTCTGGCGATAGCGGCGCTCCAGGTTGGTGATGATGCCTTCATAACGTGTGTTGTAGATGCGGACGCGCCCAGCCTTATTGATGTACTGGACTTCGACCTTCCTGCTGCCCAGACCATGCATGATGATGTCTTTGTGCTTCTGGTCCATCTGGTTCCAGGGCTTGTCAAGAGGCACGCCGTAATGCCGCTGCAGGCCCCTGAAGACGTTGCTCGTCCAGTTGTTGTCGTCGTCTATGGACCAGCCGTTCGCGTCTATGGCCCCTTGCAGGATCGTGAGCGTGGGGTCAGGGACGAGCATCTCCGGGTCGATCTGCAAACTGAAACCCAGGCCCTGGCACGTCGGGCAGGCACCCCGTGGCGTGTTGAAGCTGAACAGTCGGGGTTCCAGCTCCGGGAAGCTGCCGTGGCCGTTCGGGCAGGCCATATGTTCGCTATAGAGGATGTCAATCGGGTTGTCGCGATCGGAGACGTCGTTGATGATGATCAAGCCGTCGCCCATCTCCAGGGCGGTCTCGATGCTGTCAGTCAGGCGTGTTTCGAAGGCGCTGGCTTCTTCGCTGGCCGGGTCTTCAAAGCGGCGCAGTACCAGTCGGTCGACGACGATCTCGATATTGTGGATCACATAGCGATCAAGCTCAATGGTTTCGTTCAGGTCGCGCACTTCGCCGTCGATGCGCGCACGCACGAAGCCGGACTTCAGCATTTCTTCCAGGACTTTGTGATGCGTGCCCTTTTTGTTCTGGATGATGGGTGCGAGGATCTGAATGCGTCGGCCGTCCTCCATGTTGAGCACTGTGTCGACGATCTGCTGGGCGCTCTGTGCTTCCAGAATGATGCCGCAGACGGGGCAGTGAGGCACGCCAATACGCGCATACAGCAGACGCAGGTAGTCGTAAACCTCTGTGACGGTGCCCACAGTTGAGCGCGGGTTGCTGCTGACGCTCTTCTGGTCGATTGAGACAGCCGGGCTCAGACCTTCGATCTGATCAACGTCTGGTTTCTCCATCAGCCCGAGGAACTGGCGTGCGTAGGCGCTCAGGCTCTCGACATAGCGCCGTTGTCCCTCCGCGAAGATGGTATCGAAGGCGAGCGACGATTTGCCTGAGCCTGACAGGCCCGTGATGACGACCAGCCGGTCGCGTGGGATCTCCACGTCGATGTTCTTCAGATTGTGTTCGCGTGCTCCCTTGACGATGATTTTGTCCTGCATAAGCGCCTATCCTGTTGCTTATCTGGCCAGAGCCGGGTTGCAGTGCGGATGAAATAACGTGAAGGTTGATCGGTCATCGGTGCGTGAAAAAGATGGCCGGTTTGACGTTCTGCTCTCAAACAATTGTTCGATTATAGACGGTTGCGCCAACAGTACAATACTGAAGGTGCGCCCGTTGGATGAGAAGCGCGTAAAGGCCGGATGGGTAGCTGCTTTGCATTCTGGCAGATACCGTCATGTGCTCATCAAGACTTCACTTTGAGCCAAGAAATGACTTAAGAAAATTGATAGAATCAACTGTTAGGAGTGCTAAGTGTTGTTAGCTTTTTCGCTGAGGGGTCATGCCTGATACACAGACGCCACTATCCGTTGAGCAGGTGGCTGCTACGGCAACGCGGATCTTCCCTTTGATGGGCCGTTTGATGGAGGCTCGCATGCGGGTTGATGGCTATGCGCTGTCGCCGGTGCATTTCCACGTGTTGACCATGGTCAATGGTCGGCGGTTCACCCTCAACGAGATCGCTGATTATCAGCAGGTATCCCCCGCTTCGCTATCGCGCACGATCACCGTCATGGAAGAACGCGGCTGGGTGACACGCACACGCTCTAATGAAGATCGCCGGGTCGTCTATGTGGAAATCACGTCAGCGGGACACGCTGTGCTGCGGCAGATTGAAGACATCTCGCGTGAATTCCTGGAAGCGGCTTTCGCGGACCTGTCACAGGCGGACCTGAGTGCACTTATGCGCGGCCTGGATATTCTGATCGGTTCGTTCGCTGCGTCGATGTCGCATCTGCCCAGTGACGAAGTAACCTGATTCGCCCATAAGAATCAAACTGAATATTCCCGGTCCTCATGCTGATGTGGCATGAGGGTGACTTCAACGCGGCACGGTTCATGAATAAAAGAGCTTGTTTTGAGTTCGTCCGGTTATTTGAACGCTGAGTCAAAATGAAGAAGCAGAGCGAGGGGCATATGGCAAATCGAGAGATCGTTGCGGAAAAACTGGTGAAGCGCTTTGGCGATTTCGTCGCAGTCGATGGCGTATCGTTCCGGGTTCAGACGGGTGAGGTGTTTGGCTTCCTTGGGCCGAATGGAGCGGGCAAGAGTACGACCGTCAGCATGCTGACCACCCTGGCGCTGCCTTCGGATGGCAGGGCGACTGTCGGTGGTTATGATGTCGTCCGAGAGGCGGAGCAGGTCCGACGTATTGCGGGTGTGGCCCTCCAGGAGATCGGCCTGGACCCGAAGATGAAATCGCTGGAACTGCTGACGATTCAGGGGCAGATCTTCGGCTACAGTCGCAAAGAGGCCCTGCGTCGTGCGGATGAAGTCCTGCAGCTCGTCAAGCTGGATGATGTCACAGATCGTCCGGTCGGCAAGTACAGCGGTGGTATGCGTCGCCGCCTCGATCTGGCGATGGCGCTCGTCCATAAGCCGGATATCCTCTTCCTCGATGAGCCAACCACAGGCCTCGACCCGGCCAGCCGCCGCGACGTCTGGACGGAAGTCCGCCGCCTGAATCGCCAGGATGGCATGACCATCTTCCTGACCACGCAGTACCTCGAAGAAGCCGACGAACTGGCCGACCGCATCGCGATCATCAACAAGGGGCAGATCGCTGCCGAAGGCACGCCGGCGGAACTCAAGGCGGCACTGGGCGGTGAATCGATCAACGTCACCTTCGCTGATGTAGATGCCGTTGAGAATGCCCTTCAGGCGCTGACCAGCATGACTGATAAAGTCCAGATCGACCGTCTGACGCTGCGCCTCTATATGGCCAACGCGGCAGCATCGGTGCCAGAAGTCGTTAATCGAGTGCAGGCCGCCGGGGTTGAAATGCTATCCCTGACGCTGACACAGCCAACGCTGGATGACGTCTTCCTGCAGGTGACTGGCCAGTCCTTCAGCGCTGAGGCGGAATCAGAAGCTGCGCAGGCGGAACTCGCCTGATCATCACAATCGCCAGAGAGACCAGACCGCGCCAATACGTTAACTGAGAGGGGCAAATTTTATGAGTACCATGACCACCACCACCGGGATACGCACACAGGAACGCCGCGTCATCAACGCGCGTCAGATGCCGCTTGCGCTCCAGGTCACGACGCTGGCCTGGCGCAGCCTCAAGAACAATCTGCGCACGCCTGCCGTGCTGCTGCCTTCGCTGATCATCAGCGTGTTTTTTCTGCTCGTCTATGAAGCGACTCTGGGCGATGCCGCGAACTTCTTCCTGAGTGGCCAGAGTTACCTGGGCTTCATCCTGCCGCTGTCGATCGTCAGTGCGGCACTGAGTGGCGCCAGCACCGCGGGGCAGGACATCGTGCGCGACATCGAGAATGGCTACTTTGATAAGCTCATGCTGACGCCGGTCAGCCGGGGCGCGCTGCTGCTCGGCCCGATGCTGGCGGGTGCGGCGATGCTCGTTATTCAGACCGGCGTGGTGACGCTGGTCGGTCTGCTGATGGGTCTGCAACCCGCCACCGGCGCGCTTGGGATCAGCGCGATGTTGGGGATGGCACTGCTGCTGGGCGTCGCGTTCTCAGGTTTTACCGTGGGTGTTGCGCTGCGCAGCGGCAGCGCTGCGGCGACCGGTGCGGCGGGCTTTCTTTTCTTCCCGCTGAGCTTCCTGACGGCGACCTTCGTGCCGGTTGATCTGCTCAGCGGCTGGATACAGACGGCGGCCACATATAATCCGATCACCTACGTGCTCGAAGCCATGCGCGCTCTGCTGAACACCGGCTGGGACGTGGAGATCATGCTGCGCGGCATCTCCGCATCACTGGTGCTCGGCGTGCTGATGTATACCTTCGCGCTGTTCAGTCTGCGTTCGCGAGTGCGCCGCAAATAACACTGCCGAGCAAGTATCATGAATCACGTAAGCAAAAACGGAGCCGTCGGCTCCGTTTTTGCGCTTCGTCAGGGTGCAGGCTAATCGCCCGTTGGGATGTCTATCGGTGTTGGTGAAGGTGTCATGGCGATGACGGTCATCGTAGCGACCATGTCCGATGCTTCTTCGCTGACGGTCACATCGCCGAAGCCGCGCACGATGCTCACCCAGGTTCGGCCTGGCTTGAGTTTAATCGGCTGGTTGCTGCCGTAAATGAGCTGTAGAGCGCTGCCCGGCTCGCGGTTTTCGCGTCGCCAGTAGCCCTGATACCACTGCCCATCGCGCAGTACATAGGCGAAGTTCTGATCCCAGAGTTGGATTTCCAGCGATTCGTACGTCGCACCAGGTGGGAACAGATCAGGGCGGCGTTCGTGCGGGGCGATGAGGATCACCAGATTATCCGCCCAGACCTGCTCGCCGCTTGTGGCGTCGAAATGGGCGATGCTGTCGGTATAGCGCAGATAGCGCTCAGTTGCAGGGTCATACTGCCAGCGGGCATCCGTCTGGCCGTACCAGTCGATGAATACATCTGAAGCCGGCATACCGTCGGCATCTGGCTCCTCGGCAAAGGCGAAACCACGTGCGACCCAGCCTGTGTTGGAACCCTGACGTGTGGCTGTCTCCCACATCAGTTCTGTATCACCGAACAGCGTGTGCTCGAATGGGACGAGCCTGCGCAGGTCTTCGTCACGGCAGAAGCCGTTGGTGGCGCAGTCATGGCCGATAGATGGCGAGAGCAGCTGGAAATCAAAGAAGGGCTCCTGTAGGAAAAGCTCCTGAATGGGTTCGCTGGTGCCGCTGTACGCCAGCAGTGCGCGATACATCGTGACCAGTTCCATATCCAGCAGGCGGCCACTACGTACACCTCCGACGCGCCCAGGTGATTCTGACCGGAATATCGCCGCAAATCGCGTAACGCCGCCTTCGGCTTCATACTCGTAGACAACATCGGCGCTGTTGAGGCCGTGCTGTGGTCGCACCAGCGGCGGATAGTTGCTGATCTTCACGATCAGGTTGCGGCGGTTGCGCGCTTCTTCATCGGGATAGGGCAGGCCCGTCAGCGGGTTGATGCCTTCAGGATAGGTGAATGGCCCGACGAAGGTCGGTGTGGGCGTTGGAGTATTGGTCGGTGTGAAGGTCGCCGTCGGTGTGGGCGTGTTGGTGGGGGTCGCGCTGGGTGTCGGCGTTGAGGATGGCGTCTGGCTGGGCGTCAGCGTCAGCGTGGGCGTTGGTGTTGGCCCGGTGGGCGTGTTGGTCGCAAACAGCGGATTCCCCGGAATCATATCGGCTGGTGGGCTGGCTGGGTTACGATCGCGGGTGGGCGCGGCGGTGGCGGGCATGGGGCCGCCGGGTGTTGGCTCGGCAGGGGCGGCAGTTGGCGTGTTCGTCGCAAACTGGCCGATTGCTGGCTGCGAGCTGCTGCTCAGGGCGACCATGGCAACGATGACCACGATCGGTATCAGGCTGATAATGCGGCGCATAGGCACCTCGAATAATGACTTGGTGGGTCAAAAGCAGCGGCATACGATACATCAGCCCCATGAGATTGCCCAGGGCGCTCTTGTCCTGCTGGTACTATAATAGGACACTCGTAGGGTAGCTCCACGCCAGATCCCAGGGCGAATCCGCGCTGCATCGCGCAGCCAAACTGCAAATATCCACTTGGAGAAAGCCGCATGAGCCGCAGGCGCCTGTTAATTTCCTATGCGCATCCTGATGACGAGAGCTTCGGCAATGGAGGCTTGATCGCAAAATACGTCGCGCAGGGCACTGATGTGTATCTGATCTGTGCGACGGATGGCGACCGGGGCACGATCCCTGATGAGATGAAAGATCAGTATGACAGCATCCGCGCGTTACGTCTTGCGGAGCTGGATTGTGCCGCCAGGCAGCTTGGGCTCAAGCGTGTATTTACTTTCGGCTATCGTGATAGTGGCATGATGGGCTCAGAGACGACACAGGACCCCGAGTGCCTCTGGCATCGCTGGCAGACTGAGCCGGACGTGGTGACGCAGCGGGTGGTTGACGTCATGCGTGAGATCAGGCCGCAGGTCGTGGTGACTTTCAACCGTTACGGCGGATACGGGCATCCGGATCATATCGCGATTCAGCAGGCAACCGAGCGCGCCTTTTATCACGCAGGTGACCCGGATTACACCAAAAGTACACTGCCGCCGTATCAGCCGCAGAAGCTGTATTACAGCGGGCTGCCGACAACCGCGCTTCGATTTTTGTTGTGGACGCTGCGTCTGCGTGGCCAGGACCCGCGCAAAATGGGCGTGAACAAGGACATCGATTTCATGGCGGTCGTAGAGAATATCGAGCCGGTGCACGCACGCGTCAACATCCGCAGGTACCTGCGCGACTGGGACGCGGCCAGCGCCTGTCATCGTAGCCAGGGTGGGGGGACCGCCGGACGTTTCCCGATGTGGCTGCGGCAGATTCTGCTGGCGCATCAGGGCTTCACACGCGTCTATCCGATGCCCCAGCGTGACGGGGTTGATGAGTATGACCTCTTCGCTGGTGTGCATGAAGATCAACCGGAAGTGGAAATCGCCCGGAGTCGCTAAGGTGGCTGGCAAGCGCCCTGCTGAGCAGATCGATCGTCTGCTGGATGCCGTTGAGCTGGTGCAGGAAGGTCAGCGTGCGGCGGCGGTCGAGGTGCTGCGGCAGTTGATCCGAGAGGATAGTGACTTTGAAGACGCCTGGCTGTGGATGAGCGTCGCCGTCGAGCATGCTGATCAGGCGATTATCTGCCTGGAAAACGTCCTGCGCGTCAACCCGGATAATCGGCTGGCCCTGGACACGCTCTCGCGGCTGCGTCAGTCGGACGTGGCCCAGGCTCGCCAGCGGCAGCGCCTGCGACTGCTGCGTGATCTTTCATTTACCGGGTTGTGGTTACTCGTCGCCGTGCTGCTCGTGGCAACCTTCTTCGGGGTGATGCGTCCCGCTTAGCGTGCCAGCGGAATACCTCCCAGCGGGACAAATACCTGTTCAGCCGACGGACTCTGCAGCCAGTTGAAGAAGCTCGCATAGGCGTTTGATGGTGCCCGCCGCCCGATCAGGTGCAGGGTCAGGCGTAGTGGGTAGCGGTTTTCCTGTATCGCGGTGGCATCCGGGGAGACATCATCAATGCGCAGGAGTTTCACGCTGGCATCGATCTGGCTCAGCGGGGCATAAGCGATGCTGCCCGGGTCGCTCCTGACGCTCTCCAGCGCGGCTTCCACAGTCGGGATGCTGCGGGCATTGGGCGAAGTCTGGCGTGGACCCATCACCAATCGCTCAAATTCGAGGCGCAGCCCGCTGCCGATCTCCCGGCTGTAGACGGTGACCACCTGTGAAAATGTGCTGAGCTGCTGCCAGTCATCGATGAAACCCTGATAGAGCTGCCGCAGCTGGCTCGTGGTGATGGATTCGATGGGGTTATCAGGATGGACGAACACGGCCAACCCATCCTGCAGGATGGGAGCCGCCCACATGTCCTGTGTTGCTGGACGATGATAGCTGAGCATGTAGTCGCTCTCTGTGGTCAGCAGACGCTGCAGCAGACTGGTGTGATTTGCGACGACGGTCTCGATAGTTGGCGCGGCGAGGTCGGTCATGTATGCGTCGAACAGCACTTCGCCGAGCGGGGCGCTGGCCGTTGTTACATCGAGGCGCAGGATGTGGGTATGCGTTGCCGTCGGCGTGGTGGATTCCGCCATTGGGCTGCAACCCACCGCCGCTGTGAGCGCGAGCATCGCCAGCGTGCGTTGGGTGCGCATCATTGTTCGTTGAACGCCGATTGGCACGATGTCTCCCGCGCTCGTAATTAGATCGTTCCGCGATAGCGGTGCAGGAAAGTCTCGGTATAGTCAAGCAGCTGTCCGGCGATGATGGCTTCGCGCATGTTACGGACGTGCTGGACCAGAAACGTCAGGTTGTGCAGGCTGAGGAGATAATGTCCCAGGAGCTCCTTGGCGATCATGAGGTGCCGTAAATAGGCCCGGCTGAACTGCTGCGTATAGCAGTCAAACGGCTCATCAGCGATCAACGGACGCGGGTCTGCTTTATATGTAGCCTTTTTGATATTGATGCGGCCATCTGCCGTCAGTGCGGCCCCATGCCGCGCCAGCCGCGTTGGGATTACGCAGTCGAAAATGTCGATTCCACGGCTTATCGCTTCGCACATGTCATCAGGATCACCGACGCCCATCAGATAGCGCGGCTTATCTGTGGTGACCAGGGGTAGCGTCGCATCCAGTGTGGCGTATTGTTCCGGCTTGCTCTCGCCAACGGCCAGGCCGCCGATCGCGTAGCCAGGAAAATCGAGCGACTGTAAGAATGCGGCTGATTCAGCACGTAAATCCGGGAAAATGCCCCCCTGGATGATGCCGAACAGCGCCTGCCTGTCATCATCAGGATGGGCTTCGCGGCAGCGGCGTGCCCAGTCGTGGGTACGGATGAGTGCCTGTTCCACGGCGGCGCGGTCACGGGGCGGTGGGCATTCATCAAAGGCCATGATGATATCTGCCCCGAGTGCTTCCTGTATCGCCATGGAACTCTCAGGCGTCAGGCGGCGCAGGCTGCCGTCAATGTGGCTGCGAAATGTGACACCATCAGCATCGATACGGTTGATCTGGGCCAGACTGAATACCTGAAACCCGCCGGAATCCGTGAGTATGGGGCCATCCCACTGCATGAAGCTATGCAGACCGCCCATATTGCGCACGATATCTTCGCCAGGGCGCAGATGCAGATGATATGTATTGGCGAGGACGAGCGTCGCGCCGAGGTCTTTCAGGTCCCGTGGGGGGACGGCCTTCACCGTCGCTTGTGTGCCAACGGGGGCAAAACACGGCGTCGGGATGGTGCCATGCGGCGTATGCAGTAAACCCGCACGTGCATTGCCATCAGTTGCGACGATTTCAAACTCGAAAGCCATAGACAACCTGTCGTGTAAACCCCTTTGATTATAACACATGCTTACTCTTCGGCCTGTAGATTGGGCTGCTCCATACTCCGTCTTGTGCGTGCCAGTGATTCATGGCAGGGCCTGTCTGATGGTGCTATACTGCTGCCCATGATTAACCTTTATGACTTCCTCAACGCGACTCACGGCCAGCTCTTTGGGGAGCCGGTTGCTCACCTGTTTACGGATTTCTGTCTGGATGTCGAGCGCGTCACAGCTACGAGTCTGTTCGTCGCACTGCGCACGGAACAGGGCGATACGCACCGCTATATCCGGGAGGCCATCCATCGTGGCGCAGCCGGGGTGATCTGCGCAGCGCCACCTGCCTGTGATACGACCGGCGTCACGGTCATCATGGTCCGCGATCCGCAGACCGGGCTGATCGAATGGGCGCGCACTGTGCTTGCCACTGCTCCAGCGCGGATCATCGCCGTGACCGGCTCGACCGGTCGCTCCACGACGGCGGCGGCTATCGCGGAGGTGCTGGCAACGCAGTATCACGTGCATCTAGGGGACATCAACACGCCCGGGCTGCTGGCGATTCCCTTTTCGTTGGCGGGTTTGCGCCCGAATCACGATTTTCTCGTGCTCAAGGTCGATCTCAACGAGGTTGGGGCTGTCCAGGCGCTGTTTGAGGGTGTTCTGCCGGATGTTGTCGTCATTAATCACATTGACTGCCTGCACACGGTGGGGTTCATCAGTTGTGAGCAGTACATCGCCCAATTAGGCGAACTGCTTTCTCGACTGCTGCCCGATGGCCTGGCGGTACTCAACTATGATGATGAACGGGTGATTGATCTGGCGCGGTACAGCGCGGGTGACGTCCGTACCCATGGCATTGATCTGTTCGGTGCTGATCTGATGGCGTTCAATGTGGTCTCGGATACGACGCGCACGGGCTTTGACATTCGGGCACAGCAGGATAAGCTCGTGGGCCGCTGGAGCCCGCTGCTGGGGCGCACACATCTTTACAGTGCGCTGGCGGCGTTAAACGTTGGCGATCACTTCGGCATCTACCTGGAAAAGGGGCTGCTCGCCCTGCGGGATATGCAGCCGCTGCCAGGACGATTGGCACCGCTCCCTGGGCCGGGTGGCTGTGCCGTCATCGACGACAGCTATAGTGCCAGCCTGCTATCGACATTTGAATCGCTTGAATGGCTGCGCGCTGTGCGTTACAACCATCGCGTTGTTGTCGTCCTGGGTGACCTTGACGACATGGGCGCTCAGTCGCAGATCGGACACCGCAGCGTCGGCGGCCGTGTGGCCAGCGTCGCCGATGTGCTGGTGGCTAAAGGTCGCCATGCTGCGATGGTCGCACAGGCAGCGCTTGACCAGGGGATGGATGCGAGTCAAGTTCATATCACGCACAGCGCCATTGATGCGGCTGCTGTGATCGATGCCTACGCCCTGAGCGCAGATGATCTCGTACTGGTAAAAGGCGGTCGCGCCTCCCGCATGGAGCAGGTCGTACAGCATCTCGTCGCAGATTACGATGCCCTGCCCGTACTGAATGGGCGTCTGCCACAGACAGTAGATCGCCCTCTGCATCCAAGCTGGGTTGAGGTCGATTTGCAGCAGCTCGGCCGTAATGTAGAACTCTTGCGTGCGCAGCTTTCGCCCCATGTGAGCTACTGCGCGGTCGTCAAGGCGAACGCATACGGACATGGTGCCGTAGCCGTCGCACGGACAGTGCTGCAACATGGTGCGGATCTGCTGGCAGTGGCCTCATTAACGGAAGCACTCGAACTGCGTGAAGCAGGGATTCAGGCACCGATTCTGGTCCTCACGCATGTGCCGGAACAGGGACTGCGGCAGGCGATCCATGCGCGGCTGACGCTCACCGTCTTCGAACTGGAACAGATCCGCCAGTATGATCGGGTCGCGCGCGCCAGTGGGCAGTGTATGCGCGTGCATCTGAAGGTCGATACGGGTATGGGTCGTCTGGGCGTTCTCGCTGACGAAGCGCTGCTGCTGCTGCGGTATCTGGCTAAGCTGGATGCGCTGGAGCTTGAAGGTATCTACACGCACTATTCGGTTGCGGATGCTGATCCTGTCTACACAGATGAGCAAACTGAAGCCTTCAGGGTGATTGTGCGCGCAGCACGGGCCAGCGGCTTTAATCTGCGTTATGTGCACGCATCCAATTCAGCGGCCATGCTGCGATCACCGGACTATCACTTCGATATGGTGCGGGTTGGGCTGGCGATGTACGGTTTGCACTCCTCGCCGGAACTGCCGCTGCCCGATGGTATCAAGCCGCCGCTGACGTGGAAGACGACTGTACTCCAGGTCAAAACGCTGCCTGCGGGGCATCCGGTGGGGTATGGCAATACCTACATCACCCCGGATATGGAACGTGTGGCGATACTGCCTGTCGGCTATGCGGATGGCCTGCGACGTGCACCGCAGACCTGGCAGTATGCCCTCATTCATGGGCAGATGGCACCACTACGTGGGCGCGTCAGCATGGAGAAGACTGTCGTCAGCGTGAATCACATCGCACAGGTGCAGCCTGGTGACGAAGTGGTGCTACTCGGTCGACAGGGCGATGCGCAGATCAGCGCGGAACAGGTCGCAGAGTGGCTGGGCACGATCAACTACGAGGTCGTGACGAACCTCATCCGACATTTGCCGCGCCAGCAGTGAGCAGGCGTCAGCTCTCCTGACCAGCGAGCAGCCCCTGAAGATCCTCGACGATTAGTTCGTGTTCAGTGCCGAATGCGTATTTCTTGATCCAGTAGCCGTCCGCATCAAGCAGGAAAGCGCTGGCTGTGTGATCGACGGCGTAATTGCCGTTTGCGTCGACCTCACCGTAGATGAACTTGACGCCGTAATCGGCACCGACGCGCCGCACGTCTGATTCCGTACCGGTCAGGCCGATGACGAAATCATCGACCTGGCGCAGCTCGAAGTAACGTGCGAGTCGCTCCGGGGTGTCGCGCTGGCCATCCACACTGATGAACACGAAGTTGACCAGGTCGCCATCGTCGCCAAGCGCCTCGCGGATGGTCTGCATTTCGAGCAGGGTCAGCGGGCAGATATCAGGACAGTGGGTGAAGCCGTAGAACATGAGCGTTGGCTGGCCGCGCAGTTCGCTGAGGCTCAGTGAGCCGTTCTGATGGGTGGTCAGTGTGAAATCGGGCATGGCGCGCGGCGGATCGATGACTTCCACGCCGATAAAACCGTCTTCCTGTACGAAGGCGACACCGGGCGCGGCGGCCTCCGGCGAGGGTACGAGCTGGCGTGCAATGATGATGCCAGCAACGGCACCAATCGCGACCAACAGGCCCCCGATCAGCAGGAGCAGCCATGCGGGCAGTTCAGCGGATTGTACGTGATTTTTTGACTTGGTCTGGGACATGACCCGGCCTGTAAGCAATGTCTGTATTGCCGCCCAGTATAGCAGATGCACGCAGACTTGTAATCGGTTTCTAAGTTCGCTGGGTTAGCTTCCACGTTGCGTGATGACTCACGCCCGGCTACAATCAGAAGGGCAGGTCGATGGGCCTGTAGTCGCTGTGGAGAGAGCGCCTGCCAAGCGCAGGCCGCCGAAGGGGCAAGCCCTTGCGTTGACTGCTGGACGCAGGGTGAAACTCTCAGGCGAAAGGATTCACAGCGGGTTGGCTCTGGAAGCACGGATCTAACAGGGCGCGCACAGCATTTCACAGGCTGGCGCGCTTTTTTCGTTTTTAATCCGAATACGCATCACTAAATTGATACGAGGAGTTGCGAGATCATGGCTGACCTGAAATATCCTGAAGACCTGAAGTATACCGAATCAGACGAGTGGATTCGCATCGAAGGCGATACCGCAACGATCGGCATCACCGATTACGCACAGGACGCCCTGAATGACATCGTTTACGTCGAACTACAACCTGTGGGCACGAGCATCGACGCGGGCGAAGCTTTTGGTGAGATCGAATCGGTCAAGGCCGCGTCAGAAGTCCTGCTGCCGGTTGCCGGTGAAGTTATCGCCGTTAACGAAGCGCTGGAAGACGCGCCCGAAACGATCAACAGTGATCCTTACGGCGACGGTTGGCTGGTCAAGATCAAGGTTACCGATGATAGCAACCTCGCTGATCTGATGGATGCAGAAGGCTACAAAGCCTACAATGCGGATCGGTAAATTACGTGTATTGTTAGTCGATTAAGTGAGGGGTTATGAGTTACATTCCGCATACGGAAGTCGAACGTCAGCAGATGCTGGCGGCCATCGGTGTCACCACCATAGAGGACCTGTTTGAGGCGGTCCCGGCGTCGCATAGATTCCCGAAGCTTGACCTGCCACCGGCAATGAGCGAGATGGAAATCGCCGCCGAGATGCAGGCGCTGGCCGAGGCCAATGAACACGGCGGTGATTTCGCCATGTTCCGGGGCGCGGGGGCGTATCACCACTTCATCCCATCTGTTGTGAATCACATTTTGCTGCGCGGCGAGTTCTATACGGCCTATACACCCTATCAGCCGGAAGTCAGCCAGGGCACGCTGCAGAGCGTCTACGAATACCAGAGCATGATGTGCGCACTGACCGGCATGGACGCCGCCAATGCCAGCCATTATGACGGCGCGACCAGCCTGGCGGAAGCCGTGACGATGGCGCTGCAGGTCACGCGAGGCAAGCGCGACAAGATTATCCTCAGCCACGCGATCCACCCGCAGTATCGGGAGGTGGTGCGCACCTATCACCAGGGGCGCGATATTCGCATCGTCGGCGATGAGGGCACAGCAAATGCCAATGCGCTGATCGATATGATCGACGACAGTACGGCCATGGTGGCTGTTGGCTACCCGAACTTCTTCGGCCAGATCGAAGACTTCAGCGCGCTGGCGGATGCCGTCCACGCGAAGGGGGCGGTGCTGGTCATGGTGGTCAACCCGATGATGCTGGCGCTGTACAAAAGCCCTGGTGAACTTGGCGCGGATATCGTCGTTGGCGAAGGCCAGGCGCTAGGAATTCCGCTGAGCTATGGCGGGCCGTACCTCGGCTTCTTCGCGACGCGCACGCAGTACGTCCGCAAGATTGCCGGGCGTATCATCGGTGAAACGGTCGATATGGATGGCAAGCGAGCCTACGTGATGACGCTGCGCCCGCGTGAGCAGGATATTCGCCGTGAGAAAGCCAGCAGCAATATCTGCACCAACCAGGGGCTGATGGCGCTGGCGGCTTCGGTCTATCTGGCGCTGATGGGCCGCAATGGTCTGCGCAAGGTCGCGGAACTGAACTATCACAAGGCACACTATGCCGCTGATCAGATCGACCGCATCGACGGCTATAAGGTGCAGCGTAACCTGCCCTTCTTCAATGAATTCATCGTCAAATGTCTGAAGCCAGTCGAAGAGATCAACACAGCGCTGCTGGATGAAGGCATCATCGGTGGCTATGACCTCGGTCAGGATTACCCGCACCTCAAGGATCATATGCTGCTGGCCGTCACTGAAGTGAATACCCGGTCTGAGATTGATACGCTGGTAGAAGTGTTGAAGAGGTTGAGCTGATGGTGATGATCGCTGAGAACGAACCCGTTGTACTGGAACCGCTGATTTATGATCTGAGCGTGCCTGGGCGCGTTGGGGTCAACCTGCCTGATAGCGACGTGCCGGAAACAGCGCTGCCATCTGAACTGCTGCGCGATGATCTGAGACTGCCGGAAGTGAGCGAACTCCAGGTTGTGCGTCACTTCCTGAACCTCAGCCAGCTCAACCATGCCATCGATAAGGGCTTTTATCCCCTGGGGTCGTGTACGATGAAGTACAACCCCAAGATCAACGAGGACATGGCGCGCCTGCCTGGGTTTGCGTTACAGCATCCGCTGGCGGACGAGGGCGGCTCGCAGGGAGCGCTGGCCCTGATGCATCAGCTGCAGGAATGGCTGGCGGAGATAAGCGGCTTCGAGGCGGTCAGTCTGGCGCCGGCTGCTGGCGCGCAGGGCGAATTCGCCGGCATTCTGATGATCCGTAACTACCATCTGGATCGTGGCGATACGGCGCGCAAGATCATCCTCGTGCCCAACAGCGCACATGGGACGAATCCGGCGACGGTGACGATGGCCGGTTTTGACGCGGTAGAACTACCATCGGACGACAAGGGTGATGTTGATCTGGACGCGCTCAAGCAGGTGTGCGCTGAAAAGGGTGATCAGATTGCGGGTATGATGATCACCGTGCCCAGCACGCTGGGCCTCTTTGAGGAGCACATCCTGGAAGTGGTCGAGATTGTCCAAGGCGTAGGTGGCCTGATGTACATGGACGGCGCCAACATGAACGCGCTGATGGGGCAGGTCAAGCCGGGTGAACTCGGCTTTGACGTGATGCACTATAACCTGCACAAGACCTTCAGCACGCCGCATGGTGGCGGGGGGCCGGGCAGCGGCCCTGTCGGTGTAGGTGACAAGCTCAAGCCGTATCTGCCGGGACCGATCGTACATATCGTCGAGGAAGCGACAGACGAAGAGCCGCCACTTTACGGGCTGATGATGCCCGAGAAGAGCATTGGTCGCCTGAAGGCGTTCCACGGCAACTTCGGGATGCATGTGCGCGCTTACGCATATATCCGCGCTTACGGCGCTGACGGGCTGCGCGATGTGTCGCGTCACGCGGTGCTGAACGCGAACTACGTTCGGGCACAGCTTATCGATACGTACAGGATCCCCTACCCACGCTACTGCGGCCACGAGTTCGTGCTGGAAGGCCGTGTCGAAGGTGTGGATGATATTCATGCGCTGGACATCAGCAAGCGGTTGATGGACTACGGTATTCATCCGCCGACAAACTACTTCCCGCTCATCGTGCGCGAGGCGCTGCTGATTGAGCCAACTGAGACGGAAACCAAAGAGACGCTCGACGGCTTCATCGACGCCATGAAGAAGATCGCTGAAGAGGCGCGCACTCAGCCGGAACTGCTGCACGAAGCACCGCACAGCGCGCCGGTCAAACGGCTGGACGAAGTCCGGGCGGCGAAGGAGCTTGTACTGTGCTGCAAGCCCGCACTGTCGGACGCGGGCGACTAAGCCGCTGCTGTATACATACAGGCCAGAACCGGGGAGTATTCGCTCCCCGGTTTTGCGTTACGGGCAGGTCGATACTGGCAGACGATAATCTCTGTAGGTGAAGACGTCTTCGGGCTGTAGGCTCGGATCGAAGAAGCGCAGACGTGCCGATTGTCCCATGAGCTGGAAGAGCGTCATCGGGCAGGGGTAATCCAGATCAACGACGGTATAGGCCGCTTCGTAAACGGCCTGATGGCAGACGACATCCACGCTGTAGGCATTGCAACTGCGCATAGTCTGCGGCAGACCATAGGCGGCGACAAGCTGGCCAAAACTCGCATCGGTGCTGATGACGATCTCCATCACGACGCCGTAGTTCGAGACGAGGCCGCCGCGCAGCCTCTCATCGATGATGTCTGGCTGCGATCCCGTCCAGGCCCATGTCGCGTACTGATCGAAGAATTCCTGACCGCCGGTGCGGATCGCCTGCGCCCAAGGATGACTCTCCAGCCGCATGACCGCCAGTTCAAAGGGGGTTTTACCTGGTTGAATGCCCATGAAACAGGGTGCCGCACAGTCGGCGTCGGCGTCGGCAACGAGGCGCGTCAGATCGTCACTGAGCGAATCAGCGTTGGGCCGTGACGCGGCCAATCCACTCAGGATGGCGATCAATGCGAAAGCGGGCAACATCCCGCGAACGATGATGTTCAACACGCGCGTTTCTCCTTTGATCGACAGAGCGTAACGTGTTGGCATTACCAGTCGCTTACGTCTGGCTGAGGAATGGCTGCAATTCCCGTGATAGACCTTCATTGACGCACTGCACAAGCTGGGTTAGCGTGTTTCTTAGGTCGATACGTTCCCCGTATCGTGGTCCACAACCACCGAGGACAAAATCGTGAGCCTGGAATATAAGCGCGTTGTTCCACAAGGCACGAATTTCCTGGAGCGCAGTTGGCGACGGATCTCAGCGATCTGGATGAGCCTGCGGCGCTTTCTGCGCAAGCTGATTTTGCCGACCCTATTGATTGGGTTATCCGTCTTCGTCTACGTCGTTTTCCTGAACCCGCTGGAAGATACACCGAAGGAACCGCTGCAGGCGCTGTTGTTCGTCCTTGAGCTGATGACGCTCGAAGCGGCGGAGGACTTACCAACGCACCCGGCGATCATCTGCTTCTGGCTGGCAATGCCGGTGCTGGGGCTGTTTGTTCTGGGTAAAGTTGTTGAAGGCATTCTCTTCTCCAGTGGCATGATCCTCAACCAGGAGCAGCGCGACCTGTGGGAAGAGGCGATGGCCTCGACATTCCGCAATCACATCATCGTCTACGCGCTCAACGACCTGAGCCGCTATCTGATTGATCAGCTCAGCCAGCGCAACTATCCGATCGTGCTGGTCGCGTTCCGCCTGACGCCGGCAGAGGACAATCACTACAGCAGCCGTGGGATACCCGTGATCGTTCGTCAGCCGCGCTATGCGCGCGACGCACTCGATAAGGCCGGGGCGCGTTTCGCACGTGCAGTGCTCATCACGACCCACATCGACAGCGAACCTGAACTCGACATGAATGAGGTCAACACAATCGCTGCCAGCCGGGCACGTGAGTACAGCGCGAACTCAGCGATCATCGCCCGCATTAAAGACCCAACCTACGCGATGATCCTGGAGAACAAGAACGTCCGTATCATACCGAGCATCAGTGCGCTCTCCGTCTGGCCGTTCATTGGGGCGGCTTATGGTGTGGCGATCAGTCAGCCGATCGTCGTCGGCGAAGATGACACCGGTGCGACTGTCAACTTCATTGTTGAGATGGACGTCAGGCCGGGCAGCCTGCTCGGTCAGATGACGGTAGATGAGGTCGAGACAGATGGCCTCGACGTCATGCTCCATCGTCCCAGTGATCAACACGGTCCTCTGGTCATTCCACCGCCAGGTGATGAAGTCATTGAGGATGGCGACGAGATTATCGCCTTCGCTCAGCAGGAACGCCTGCATCGGCTGTTGCAGCTCAACCATCCACAGGATATGCCACTGAAGACTGTCGTCGTGGCGGGCATGAACACGTTTGGTCTGCTGGTGACGGCGGCCCTGCTGGAGATCGGCGTCAGTGTCTATACGCTCGATAACTATATGGCGGAAGATGAAGCCAATGAACGCCTGAACCGGATCGCTAAGCCGCGCAATGGTGCAAGGCATCTGGGCCACGGCTACGCGGATCGCTGGTCGCCCGCGCTGCTGCGTCAGGCGAAGCTCGATGAAGCGCAGGCACTGCTGATCTGCGGCGGCCATGACCCGGAGAATCTCACGCTGGCCGCACTGGCAAAGCGCCTGTGTGGTGCACAGCCGATCAATATGGTGGCGCGCATCAACCGTGACAGCTACCGCGAGTTTTACCAGAATATCAGCCTGAACGTGCGCCTGTTCCGCCTGTCAGAGTTGGGCGCAGGGCCGTTCATGGATATCGCTGTTGGCGCGGAACTCAGCCCGGTTGAGTTTGAATATGATCGGCGTATGTACCAGCTCATTATGCTCCGGGTCAACGGGGGCCTGCTGGATGGTAAGCCGCGCCGTCAGACAGTAACGGGCTTTCAGCAGGATACACGTACTGACATCGTGCTGCTGCATACGAAAGGCAGCGCGCCGATCGTGCATCCTGATTCGGATCATCCGGTCCGCTACGGCGATACGCTGGTGATCTTCGGACCGGAGGCTGCCGTCCGCAAAGTCGCTGACAGCAATCGCTGATGTTAAGGCACGCCGACAGTCACCATCTCGTCTGGGCATCTCGGCTGTGGCAGTGACTCTGGTGCGGCGAGGAAATCCTGAGCAAGCGCGACGATGCAGGGATGATCACCTGACAGCGCGTGCCCATATCCCATAAACGTATAGTGTGCGCTCTGTGATAGCGTTTCAGCGGCCAGGGCCGCCCATGTCGGCGGCGTGACGGGGTCCAGGTCACCGGAGAGCAGCAGTACTGGCACATCGCTGTAGACTGCTGTGTTGATGCGCGCAGCAGCTGGTGGCAGGCCGAGGGCGTCGCAGGTCTCATCGAAAAACGCGAGATTCGACAGCATGGCCTCACGGAAATCCGGCGACAACTGCGCCAGCCGTTCATCGTCCCGCGTATGAAACGGAAATTCCTCGCGGCAGGTCATTGTCATGAACAGGCTGTCACTGTTATGACCGCTGCCGGCCAGATTGAACAGCATGAAATCGATATAAGGCTCATAGCGTCCATCGCGGGCAGCCGCGATGACTCCCGGCAGGTCCATGAGTCGCGAGGTGTTATACATCATGTTGAACGTCGTATTGATCATGTCGCTGCCATTGAACGTTACCTGGCGCATGATGCCGCTGGATCGATCATAGAAGCGTTCGCGGACCGGGTCGGCATTGAGCCGGGCGACGTTTGCGTAGAAATCCGCACGCAGATCAGGATAGCGCGTAGCGCAGGCGGTATCGGCGGCACAGCGTGCGAAAAACTGCTCAAATGCGTCGTTGGCGACGTAGATCATCTCTCCCAGGATGTCGATCTGAGGAGGCACTGCGCTGTCGAGTATTGCGGAACGGATGCGCTCAGGATAGGCGCGCAGTGTCTCCAGGGCGAGCCGTGTGCCGTAGGAGACGCCTATCAGGTTGATCTGTTCATAACCGAGGGCATCGGCAATATCGATGATATCGGTGGCGGAAGCTGTAGTCGTGTAGGCTGCGTGATTGACGCCATTCGCTGATTGTGCGCGATGGCAGGCCAGGAGTTCCGTTTTGAAGCGGGCGTTAGCAATCGCCGGGTTGGGCGGGGCATTCAGCAGTTCATAGCCCAGCTCGGCAATCGCCGGGCACGTCAGGTCTGCTTCTGAAGCCCCGACGCCGCGCTGGTCGAAGACGATGATATCTCGATCCGGGTAGTTCTGTCGCAGGAAGTTCATGAGGTCGTCGGCCAGCCACAGGATGTGCGCCCCGGGCCCACCCCCCAGAAAGATGATCGGGTCGGGCTGACGGGTTTCACTGTCGCTTTCGCTAACGATGACCGCCAGCCGGAGGGTATCGCTTTCGTCAGGGATTACGTCCGGATCGCGCGCTTCCGGTACGCTGACGTGGCCGCAGCGCGCGGGTATTGTGAGTGGCAGCCAGTGGGAACAGGCGGTTTCCTCGTACTGTGGCGGTTGGGTCGGGGTCTGTGCCGTCCCCGCGCCCTGAATGACGGCCAGGCTCACTACGATCAGTAGCAAACGCAGCATAGAGGTTGCTCTTTCTTCTAAACACTTTTTGGGCGAAACAAAAAGGCGTGGCACGCGGCCACGCCTCTATGATCTTATTTCGGAAAGCGCCGCAGCACAGTGACCGGCTCCGGCATGAGGGCTTTATCACCCAGGCTCAGGCCGTGCAGGGGGCGTTGTCGCGCTCGCTCCGACCCGGCGAATATCGCGAGTTGGGTACCGCGTTTGCGTAGTTCGTCCCTGAGATACGCATGGCCGAGCTGATAGCCTTCACTATCCACGCTGCAGCTCGTCACCAGCCCGACGACGCGGCCTTTGCCATCGACAATTGGATCGCCCTGATGGGCGGGGCGTGCGCCCTTGTTATCCATGCGGAAGCGCACGATCTGCGCACTGCGCTGCTTGTGCCGTTCGATGAAGGCTGCTTTGCCAATGAACCAGGGTTTGTTCAGTTTGACGTAACCGCCCATGCCAGCATCTGCCGGGTCAAGATTGAGAGGTCCGGCCAGCTCATGACCATACAGCGGCAGTCCGGCTTCGATGCGCAGGCTATCACGTGAGGCCAGCCCGCAGGGAACCGCGCCGTGTTTGACCAGCAGCGTGAAGAGCGCGGCTGCTGAATCCGGGTGGACGAATAACTCGTATGCGATGCGCTCACCGGTGTAGCCAGTACGCGACACGTACAGATCGTGGCCGTTGAGCATCACCCGCGTGATGCTCGCCCACGACAGCTCACGGAGTCGCTTGTGATCGTTGTTGTCTTCATCCAGCTTGAGCAGAATATCCAGGCTGGCAGGCCCCTGCAGCGCGATGTCTACGCGCTGTTCCTCGCCTGCGGCAGGGTCGCGCAGGTCGCGCATGGCGAATGGCGCGGTTGCGATGCGGCGGGATGGATCATCCGGGTCTATGCAGATTTCCCCGTTCTTGATTGCGTTGAGCCATGCCCAGTTCTTGTCGTTGTTGCTGGCATTCACGACCATCAGATACTGCATCTCGCCCACGCGGTAGATCATCATATCGTCGTGGGGGATGCCGTCCGTATTCAGCAGGAAGCCATAATGCGAGCGGCCCACACGCAGGCCGCTAACGGTGTTGGTCGTCACCGCTTCCAGAAAGGCCAGCGCGCCTGGCCCGCTGAACTCGAAGACGCCCATGTGCGTCACGTCGAAGATGCCCGCGTGCTGCCGCACAGCCAGATGCTCTGTGAGGACCTTATCGTACCAGAGCGGCATGTCGTATCCGGCGAATGCGCCCATGCGTGCGCCCAGCTCACGGTGAAGGGCCGTCAGCGGCGTGGTCAGCAGCGCGTCGTGCGTTGGCTCCGCATAGGCGAACTCTGGCAGCGTGGGCTGACGGGGGCCGGCGTAGTGCTCACCATTCAGCCCGATATGATAGGTCTTTGGCGCGTAGCTCGCCAGTGGATCGAACACAAGGTTCTTCTCCGTTTCGCCGATGTAGGCGACGTCGACGGGGCCGGGGGCCTGGATGTAAGGATCATTCGGATCAAAGACGACGAAGTTATCAGACAGGGCGCGCAGCCAGGCCGCGACACGCGCTGGCTGGCGATCTACATGCAGGTGATAGCTACCATCGGCGGCTTTTTCGACCAGGCCGGACGCCATCAGTCGGCCATCTGGTTCGAGAATGTGCGTCGGCTGTGATGCGCCTTCCGTCAACGCGCTGACATCGCTCGTCAGTGCGAGATCGAGCAGGTCATCGGCCTTTTTGCCGCGCAGGACGAAATGCTGTCCGGCGTCGCTGTAGATATCGTCCAGATAGGCGAAGTGCGGGTAGGGATCGGCTTTGGCGTCGGTGTCTATGCCGACGGCGTCCACCAGATCGCGCACGGCCAGCCGCGCTGCATGGAACACGTCGAAGGGAATGCGCGCACTGACTTCCCCGGCTTTTTGTGCGGGCAGCGTGTAGGGCTGGCAAGCCATCAGCACGTCAGCGATGATGTCGGCCAAATGATCGATTTCCGCTTCTTTGAAGCCGCGCTGCGTGATCCAGGGCGTACCGAGTCGTATACCGCTTGGCCGGAGTGCGCTGGTATCGCCGGGGATGGTCTGGCGGTTGGCGACGATGCCAATCAGATCGAGAATACGTGCAGCAACATCACCGCTGAGCGCGGTGCCGTCGGCACCCTTGATGTTGCGGCAGTCGACAATCAGCATGTGCGAATCGGTGCCGCCATGGGGGATGCGCAGCCCCCGCGCTGACAGGCGCTCCGCGAGCCGGCGGGCGTTGATGACTGTCTGGTGCTGTAGCTGCTGGAACTGTTCGGTGCGCGCCAGACGCAGCGCCACCGCCAGACCCGCGATCGCGTTGACGTGTGGGCCGCCCTGTTCCCCTGGGAAGACGCCCCGGTCAAGTTTGACGGCCAGGTCTTTATCCGCAGTGATGATGACCGCGCCACGAGGTCCCTGCATCGTTTTGTGCGTGGTGAAGGTGATAATATCCGCGTAGCCGACCGGGCTGGGATAGACGCCCGCCGCGATCAGACCGGCGAAATGGGCGACATCGGCCAGCAGGATCGCTCCGACCGCATCCGCGATGCGCCGGTAAGCAGCCCAATCCGGGGCGAGCGGGTAGCTGCTGTAGCCGCCAATGATGATCCTGGGCTTGTGCCCCCTGGCGAGCTCGAGCATGGCGTCGTAATCGAGCGCTTCTGTATCCGCGTTGATGCCGTAGCTGACAATGTTGTAGGTCTTGCCGGTGCGGTTGACAGGCGCGCCGTGGCTCAGGTGGCCGCCGACCATCAGGCTCATGCTCAGGATGGTGTCGCCGGGTTGGAGCAGTGCCGTGTATACCGCGTTGTTCGCCGGCGCGCCGGAGAGGGGCTGCACGTTGACGTAGAGCTGGTCGGCACTGAGGTGCTCATTGGCGAATAGTTCCGCACAGCGGCGGCGTGCCAGACCTTCGATCAGGTTGGCATACTCAGTTCCCTTATAGTAGCGGTCGTCGCTGTTGCGGCGATAATCGGCCATACGAGCGCCGTAATCCAGCAGTTCGGCTTCCGACATGTGGCGTGTTTTCTCCGTCGGATAGCCCTCCGCGTAGATATTGTGGAAGGCGGACCCAACGGCTTCGCGCACGGCTGCTGGTATGGTGCTCTCAGAGGGTACCATGATCAGCGTGCGCGCCTGGCGTGCCGTCTCATGCCGGATGAGTTCAGCCACTGCCGAGTCGAGTTCGTCCAGGTCGCCCCGGAACAGAAAATCATTTTGCGTCATGCCAGAATCCCAACGTTAGCAGGTGTGATAACAGAATGTAGCTCTTAAGCTGCATTCTAGCATGGGGGCCGATCACTTGCTATGACCTGATGACACACCTGCTGTCATGTCCGAGTGAAGTGGCCGACAGGCCGCAGGCGGACAAGGTTTTTTGTCCGTTTTCTGGTGGCTTATTGTCTTTGACAAGTCGATAACCAGCGCTTAAAATCCTTAACATGCTTAATCGCGGGTGAGAAGCATATGTGCAGATCGCCTCTCAGCAAGCCCGTATCCAATTGGTGATTTCTTTAACCAAGTCACGATAACCCGAAACACGATAGAGACACTGTTTTGCCGGAGGCAACTTCATGAAGGAATATACGACCGACAAGCTGCGTAATGTTGTTTTGGTAGGGCATCAGAGCAGCGGTAAGACCTCGCTGGCGGAGGCCTTGTTGTTCAACACGGGGGCGCTCAATCGCCTGGGGCGGATTGAAGATAAGAACACGGTCGGCGACTGGGAAGATGAGGAAAAGGAACGTGGACTTTCGCTCTCCACGTCTTTGATCCCGATTGAGTTCAACGATCATAAAATCAACCTGCTTGACGCACCTGGCTTCACGGATTTTCAGGGTGAGATGAAAAACGCCATCCGCGTGGCGGATTCCGTGATCGTGGTGATTGATGCCGTTCAGGGCGTGGAAGTCGGCACGGAGCTGGTGTGGCAGTATGCGCAGCAGTTCCAGCAGCCGATCATCGTGGTCATCAATAAGATGGACCGTGAGAACGCCAACTTTGAGAGTGCGCTGGCTGATCTGCGCGCCTCATTCGAGGATTACAAGTTCATTCCTGTGCTACTGCCACTTGGTGAGCAGGCCGATTTCAAAGGCGTGGTCAACGTGCTGACGCGCAAAGCCTACTATGGGGCGGGAGCTGAACGCAGTGATATGCCCGAAGAAATGGCCGATCGCGTCGAACAGGCTCATCTGGAGCTGGTCGAAGCTGCGGCTGAGGCTGATGATGTCCTGATTGAAAAGTACTTCTCCGAGGGTGAACTGACCTTCGACGAGGTACGTGAGGGCATGCGTAAGGCTTCGCGCTCGCACGAACTGCACACCGTGCCGGTCTTTGTCACCTCAGCGACGGGCAACATTGGCATCGTGCCACTGCTGGAAGCGCTGCTGGTCTATACGTCTGCGCCGTCGGTGCGCCGTCTGGGCGTCACGCGCAATGGCAGCGAAGAGATTGAATACATGATGCCGCCGCAGTCTGATGAGGGGCCGCTGGCTGCTTATGTCTTCAAGACGACGACTGATAAATACGTCGGCACACTGAACTACTTCCGCATCTTCAGAGGGATGATCACTGCCGACAGCCGCAACTTCAACACGACCCGTGGTGAGGAGGAGCGCTTCAGCAGTCTGTATGTACTGCGCGGTAAGGAGCAAATCCCGGTCAAGAAGCTGCACGCGGGCGATATCGGCGTCGTCGCCAAGCTCAATCATACGACTACCGGTGACACCATTGCCGATAAGGACACCGGCTTTGAGATCGTCAAGCCGGATGTACCGCAGCCGCTTTACATGGTCTCTGTCACGCCGAAGACACAGGCTGACAGCGCCAAGATGGGTACGATCCTGACCAGCCTGTGCGATGCGGACCCGACGCTGCGCTGGCGACAGGACCCGGATACACGCGAAGTCATCCTTGAGGGGATGGGCAGCATTCATCTGGATGTGACGGTGAAGCGTGCGGCGGCGCTGGGCGTTGGCATTGATATGCATATGCCGCGTGTTCCCTACCGCGAGACCGTCACGAAGACGCAGGAAGCCACGTATCGCCATAAGAAGCAGACAGGCGGCTCAGGCCAGTTCGGTGAAGTGAGCCTGCGCGTGATGCCGACCGAGGCGGACTTCGAATACACGACGAATATCTTCGGTGGGGCGATTTCACATCAGTTCCTGCCATCAATTGAGAAGGGCATTCGTCAGTTGCTGGAGACGGGCGTCATTGCTGGTTTCCCGGTGGTGCATGTGAAAGTTGAAGTCTTTGACGGGAAAGAGCACCCGGTCGATTCGAAGGACATTGCGTTCCAGATTGCCGGACGCGAAGCCTTTAAGGAAGCGTTCCAGAGTGCGGGGCCGGCGCTGCTTGAGCCGATCATGACCGTCTCGGTGACGGTGCCTGAGACAATGATGGGCGACATCATGGGCGACCTGAACCAGCGGCGCGGGCGTGTCCTGGGTATGGATACCATCGGCAAGCGCAGCGTCATCACGGCGACGGTACCGCTTGCAGAAATGCTGCGCTACAGCAACGATCTGCGGTCGATGACGGGTGGGCGTGGTATCTATACGATGGAATTCTCATCTTATGAACGTGTACCGGCGCACCTGCAGGACGATGTCATCGCCGCAATGCGTCAGCAGCAAGAAGCATAATCGCTGCGAACCCGTTAACGAGACAATCAGAAACGAAAACAGGACGCCGTGTGGCGTCCTGTGTTTTCTGAAGCTCGTGCCCGATATTACTCGGTAGATTCCGTCGGCGTTGCGCCGTCACCATCTGTGCGGCGTGGCCCCAGCGTCGGATCGAGCAGCGGATGGGCGCGACGTACACGGCGCGGCGTCTCATCTGTCTGACGGGGTTCCGCCTGACGGGGTTCCGCCTGACGGGGTTCCGCCTGACGGGGTTCCGCCTGTGGGGGCGTAACCGGGCGCGGTGCTGGTTGTGGCGGTGGCTCAGGCATGGGCTGCTGCGGCGGTGTCACGATGGTACGTGTCGGTGGCGTCTCCGGCTGGGCATCGGCCACACTGACCGGCTCAGCCTTTTCTGAGGAGCTGCCGTTGCTGCTGGTTGAACCGTCTCCATCGTGGCCATTACCGCCGTCGCCGTCCTGATCGCTATCATCGTCTTCACGTTCTTTTTCTTTGACTTTCTCAGCCTCTTCGACGAGCGCCTTGGCTTCGGGTGTCAGCGTTTCGACGACGGTTTTCTTCTCAGGATCAACCATGTTCGCGACAGGGTTGATGAGTTCGTCTGCTGCGAGCTTCTTGGCATCTTCCTTGCCAACCAGTTCAAGGAACTCATCGCGCTCCAGCACTTCCTTACTCAGCAGCGCTTCCGCGACCCGGTCGAGTTCCGCGCGGTGCTCCACAAGGATCTCTTTGGTGCGCTTGTACGCGGCCTCGACAATGCGACGCACTTCGGCGTCAATGCGGGCGGCGGTCTCTTCGCTGTATTTGCGTCCCTGTGAGATCGAGTAGCCCAGGAAGGGCTGCGTTTCGTCTTCACCAAAGTTGAGCGGGCCGAGCGCGTCCGTCATGCCGAACTGGGCGACCATACGGCGGGCCATGCTCGTCACGCGCTGCAAGTCGTTGCTGGCACCGGTCGTGATGTCGCCGAAGACGAGTTCTTCTGCAATGCGGCCACCGAGCGCAACGTTGAGCATGCCTTCCAGATAGCGACGCGAGTAATTGCGACGGTCGTCGTCGGGCATGTAGGCGGTGATGCCCAGCGCCTGCCCACGCGGCGTAATCGTCACTTTGAGCACTGGATCGGCCAGCGGTGTAAAGGCTGAGGCGACCGCGTGCCCGGCTTCGTGGTAGGCGACGATACGGCGTTCTTCCTCGTTGGAGAGGGGTGGGCGCTCGTTACCCAGAATAATGCGCTCGAAGGCGTACGAGAAATCAGCCTGTGTGATCTTCCGACGGTTATCGCGGGCCGCTTTGAGTGCAGCCTCGTTGGCCAGGTTGGCCAGATCCGCACCGGAGAAGCCGACTGTCGCGCTGGCGATCGAATTCAGCGCGACTTCTGATGAGAGCGGCTTGCCACGGGTATGAATCTTGAGGATATCCAGACGGCCAGCGCGGTCCGGCAGGTCAACTGTCACCTGACGGTCGAAGCGGCCCGGGCGCAGCAGCGCCGGGTCAAGCACGTCCGGGCGGTTCGTCGCTGCCATGACGATGACGGTCGCCGATTGGTCGAAGCCGTCCATCTCCGCCAGCAACTGATTCAGTGTCTGTTCACGTTCATCATTGCCACCACCCAGGCCAGCGCCACGCTGACGACCAACCGCGTCGATTTCGTCAATGAAGACGATGCTGGGCGAGTTCTCTTTCGCCTTGTTGAACAGGTCACGCACGCGGGACGCACCCACACCGACGAACATCTCAACAAACTCTGAGGCGGCGATGCTGTAGAAGGCCACGTTTGCTTCGCCCGCGACGGCGCGCGCCATCAGCGTCTTACCGGTGCCGGGTGGGCCGACCAGCAACACACCACGCGGGATACGTGCGCCCAGCGAGATGTACTTATCCGGGTCTTTCAGGAAATCCACTACTTCAACCAGGTCACGCTTGGCGCTGTCCTGCCCTGCCACGTCGTCAAACGTGACACGCGGCATATCCGGCGAGTACTCCCGGGCCTGAGAACGACCAAAGCCGAAAACCCCGTTCATCTGACCCTGTGCGCGGCGCGACATCCAGACGAAGAAGGCGATGATCAGCAGGAAGGGTGCCAACTGCAGCAGGATAATCAGGATCGGCGGCAGCGACTGCGGCGGATTACCCTGAATTAAGGCATTTGGATTGATTTCTTCCAGCCGGTTGACCAGTTCTTCAGCGCCGCCAGGCGGCAGCGTTGTCTCGAAGACCTGTGTATTGGCGCGACCAACACGCACGGGCGCATTGAATTCACCGCGCGCGCTGACACCAGTGCTATCAATCTCAATCGCGGCGATGTTGTCGATTTCATTGCGGATGACAGAATACGGGACTTCTGTTGCTGCGCCGGCTCCACCCAATAAGCCACCTGTACTCAGGACCAGCCACAGCATAACGAACAGCAGGATGCCGGGTAAAAGCCAACGCTGCCAGTCAGGGGGCTGCGGCTGCGGCGGCTGATCTCCGGGTTGATTCCGAGGATTACGATTGTCACCAGATTGCATCGATGGTCATTACCTTAAAACAAAACTGTTAGACTAATGCACAGGCCATTATAGCTTATTTATCATAAGAATCCTGATAGTAATCTTGCAGGGGGTTATGAGGCCGATTACATGGCCCGGACCGGACAATAGTTTCATTGGTGAATACCGTGATGAACTCTATAATGGGTCTACACATTCACGCAACAGGCGATGATGATTATGTCTGATGAGTTCCAGCGCGACGAGCGCCCCGGTGATGCACCCACGCAGCCCCCGCTCGATGCAGATGATGCGGTGACGATTCCTAATCGCGGTACGATGCCGGCTCCAACCGAGCCTGATGCCGGGCCATCGAGTGCGGGGCGTCCAGCGTCACGATTATCGAGCAGTGTGCTGCCGAGCGCAATCCCGCGTGTGCTTGATTCGCATGATCTGCCAGCGCGTCGGCCGGATAGCCTCGTCAGCCGGACGCAGGAGCCGCCCTGGACACTTCAGCAGTTCTTCGATGGGCAGATTGATCTCGATGTTGAGCTGACGCGGCGCTTCCCGCAGATGCCGATGATGTCGCGCATCAAGTTCAGCAATCTGGGCGATCAGCAGGATCGGCGCTCAGCGCTGATGTCGGCCCAGGATGGCAGCGCGACGGTCATCATTGATGCGGACCTGCGCACGAAGGTCATGCAGATGTCGTTTACGATCCGGTCGATGATTACCCTGCGCTTCACGCTCGATGAGCTGAGCGATATGGATCGCCAGCGCTGGCTGGACCTCATGCGGCGCGATCAGGGCGGGTTGTCCTTCCTGTGGGGGGCTTCGCGCTGGCAGAACGACTACCTGATCTGTATTGGTCGCAAGTACTTCACCAATCTCTATGCCTTCTCGCCGAACAACTTCGAAGCGGGCGTGCGCGTGACCCCGCAGGTGCTCGAGCAGCTCATGGATTGGCTGGAAGAGGTCTGGAACAGTACGGTCTCCGGTGGTGGTGACGACGACGCCCCGCTCCTGACGTGGTGAAGCCCGCGTCCGCGTGACCTGACACGTGTGTTAAAGCGTGCCCATACCTTCTTAAAAGACGGGAAACATGCTACCCTGGCAGTGATAATCTGCTGAGTGGCTGAAAACAGGTGTCATGAACCGTCTACAACACGAAACCAGTCCGTATCTCTTACAACATGCCGATAATCCAGTCGATTGGTACCCCTGGGGGCCGGAAGCCTTTCAGAAAGCGCAGGCCGAAGATAAGCCCATTCTGTTGAGTGTGGGTTACAGTGCCTGTCACTGGTGTCACGTCATGGCACATGAGAGTTTTGAGCATGACGAGACCGCCCGGATCATGAACGACTGGTTTGTGAACGTCAAAGTTGACCGCGAAGAGCGCCCGGACGTTGATGACATTTACATGCAGGCGGTGCAGATCTTCCAGAACGGCCAGGGAGGCTGGCCGATGACGGTCTTCCTGCTGCCGGATGGTCGTCCATTTTACGGCGGGACCTATTACCCGCTGGAGTCGCGCTTCGGCCGTCCTTCATTTCGGCAGTTAATGTCAGCGATCCACGATGCTTACGTCAATCGGCGCGATGAACTGAATCAGCAGGCCGGCCAGCTCACCGAAGCGCTCGACCGCACGCAGCTGAATATCGGCAGCGCAGATGCACAGTTCACGCCAGCGGTGCTCGATCAGGCGGCGCAGGGCATGCTGTCTGATTTCGACGCAGTACACGGCGGTTTTGGCACGCATCCGAAGTTCCCCACGCCGATGAACCTGGAATTTCTGCTGCGTCAGTCGGCACGCACTGGCGATAAACAGGCACTGCACGCCGTCAGACATACGCTGAAAAAGATGGCGCACGGCGGCATCTACGATCAGATCGGCGGTGGATTCGCCCGTTACAGCGTGGATGCAATGTGGCTGGTGCCACACTTCGAGAAGATGCTGTACGACAACGCGCAGTTGAGCCGGTTGTACCTGCATGGCTATCAGGTGACGGGCGAACCCTTCTTCCGTCATGTGGCTGAGGATATCTACGACTACATCCTGCGCGAGATGACCGCGCCGGAAGGTGGCTTTTACAGTGCGACGGATGCCGACAGCGAAGGCGAAGAGGGCAAGTTCTTCGTCTGGAAGCTCGACGAAATCCGCGAGGCGCTGGCCCCGCTGTCGAATGAACTCCCCAACGCTGCGGACATCGCCATTGAATACTACGGTGTGTCGCCAGGCGGCAACTTTGAGGGCAAGAATATTCTCTACGTGCCGAATGATGATTCTATCGCTGCTGAAAGACTCGGCCTGTCTGTGGATGAACTGCGCACGGCGCTACGGCAGATTAACGATCGCCTGTATGCAGCTCGCACGCAGCGTATCCCACCGGGCCTGGATGACAAAATTCTGGCGTCCTGGAACGGTATGATGCTGGCCAGTCTGGCGGAAGCGGCGCGTGTCCTGGGGCGCAATGATTATCTGACGGCGGCAGAGCGCGCCGGTGAGTTCCTGCTGGCTGAGATGGTCAGCCCTGAGGGGCGGTTGTATCGTACCTACAAGAATGGCAGGGCGCGTCTGAATGGTTATCTGGAAGATTACGCCAACGTCATCGACGCGCTTCTAGAGCTGTACCAGTCAACGTTCATTGAGCGCTGGTTCGTTGAAGCGCGTCGTCTGGCTGACCTGGTGCTTCAGCATTTTTCAGCGGAAGAGGGCGGCTTTTTCGATACGAGCGACGACCATGAAAGTCTTATTGTACGGCCGCGCAGCCTGCCGGATAATGCGACCCCCTCTGGCAATAACATGATGGCCAAGCAACTGTTGCGATTGGCCGCGTACACGGGCGATGCGCGCTATGACGAGGCGGCTCGGCGGGCACTCGGCCTGCTGATTGCGCCGATTCAACAGTATCCGCGCGCTTTTGGTGAAGCGCTGAATGGGGTCGATATGCTGGTTAACGGACTGAGTGAAGTCGCAATTGTGGGAGCACCGCTCAAGCAGGAGACGCAGGCTATACTGGATGTGGTGCGCAAACCCTATCGCCCGAATGTGATCACGGCGCTCTCGCGGGAGTCAGTCGATGGTGAACATACGATCCCACTGCTGAATCATCGCGGCCAGCGCGACGGCCAGCCTACGGTGTATGTCTGCCGCAACTTCGCCTGCCGGATGCCGGTGACCACACCGGATGCCGTCTCTGATCTGCTGGCACAGACAACAGCATAAGGCTTTCCTGATTGGGACGCGGCGACCGTCTGCACATCACAGGATCATCACAGGCGCGATCTGGGCGCAAACACAAACGACAAGCGGGTAAGCATTCATCATGACCATACGCAAAGACAAACTGCTGATCATCGACATCGAAGCCACCTGTTGGGAAGGTTATACCGTTCCCGCCGGACAGTACAACGAAATCATCGAGATCGGGGCCTGCCTGCTCGATCTGAACGATCTGACGACGAGCGATGCGCGGGCGATCCTCGTCAAGCCAATGGAGTCGGATATCAGTCCGTTCTGTACACAACTGACTGCGCTGTCGCCTGAACTCATCGCGGCGGAAGGCGTCAGCTTTGAGGAAGCCTGTCACATACTGGAAAAGGAGTACGACAGCCGCAATCGCATGTGGGCGAGCTGGGGCAACTACGACCGCGAGATCTTCAAGAAGCAGTGTAAGCGACGCAAGGTACGCTATCCGTTCAGCGGACGGCATGCCAATCTGAAGCGCGTTTACGCAGATGTGCAGGGCCAGCGCGCCGGGCTGCAACGCGCATTCGAATCGCTCGGCCTGGATTGGATCGGGCGAGCGCATCGTGGAGTCGATGATGCGGCCAATACGGCAAGGCTGATGGCGCATCTGCTCGGCACACATGGGCTGACACCGCTGCGACGCCGTGGCCTGTAGGGTGCAGTGATGAGTGATCAGATGCACCCGATGCAGGCGCGCCAGCCTGATCAGGATTATTTCAGGTCGATCCTGGTGATGGTGGTAGGGCAGGCGTTTGAGGCGGCAGGTTATGAACTGCTTGAGGAGCCGATTCAATGGCTGAGCGGGCGCTATCGTTTTTACAAGGCCCTGGATGAAGGCTGGTCGGCGTATATCGCGTTTCAGGTACTCATCTACACGGAGACGGCCTACGCCGCCCGTATGCCGAACCGCTTTCAGGTGACGCTGACGCGCAGCAACCGCCCCGGTGGCAAGCCCAGCCCGGATACGCCCTACGCGCAGCGCACGCTCAGCGCGTTGGTTGTAGACGATTTTGGCGTGGCAATCCTGCCATCTGCCAACCACTGGTGGACGTTCACCGATACCGAGTCCCTGGGCAAGGCACTGGCAGAGGCCGGTCACCTGATTGTCGGGTATGGTCTTCCCTGGCTGGCCGGCGACCTGACACCAGGCACAAACCCTGATGATGAGCGTCAGGGTAGCGGTGGATGAAGGTGGGGTGGCTGGCATTGACACCCCTGCTGCCTGCTGCGCATAATGCCAGACAGTGAATCAATGAACGCACCGAGCGACCATGCCCTGGATGATCCTGCTGGCCGCACTGGCGGCACTGCTGCTGAGTGGCTGTAACCTCAATGACCCGAATCTGCCAACCCCCAACGCTGATAATCTGATCGTCATCACGGCGACGCAGGACCTGCCGACGCCGGATGCGGATGGGGTCATCTACATTACGGCGACGCCACAGACGGTCTCACAGGCGTCCCCGCCCACAGCCGAGCTGCCTCCGACGGTGGCCACGGCCACACCGACTCTGCCGCCTGTCGCCCTGGATACCCTCATCTCTCAGGCGGATCAGCAGCTGCGTAATGGTTATTTCGAGGAAGCTGCACAGACGTATCGCACCGTGCTGGCGCAAGGATCGAGCGCCCCGGCCTCGCTACGGGCGGAGACGGCCTTCCGGTTAGGGCAGGCCAGTCTGCGTGAAGGGTTGTTCGCCGATGCGGTCGCCGCACTGACTGAACTCATCAACCAGTTCCCGGAAGATAGCCGCGTGGCGCAGGCGTATTTCCTGCGTGGTGACGCCTACCTGGGGCTGTCGCAGTGGGCCGATGCCATTGCGGATTTTCAGCAGTATCTGACGCTGCGACCTGAGCTGGTCGATAGCTACGCTTACGAACGCATCGCAGATGCACAACTGGCCCAGGGTCAGTTTGATCTGGCGCTTGGCAGTTATGATCTGGCGATCGCAGCCGGACGTCCACGGGTGCCGCTGCTTGTCCTTCGCGAGAAGCTGGCGCAGATTCTGATCAACGCTGGGCGGGTAGAAGCGGGTGTCGCTCAGTATGATGCCATCCTGGCTGTCGCACGCAATGCGCCGTATCGTGCCTCTATCGAGTTGATGGCGGCCCGCGCATTGCTGGAAGCTGACCAGACTGAGAGCGGTGTGGAACGCGCACGGCGCATCGTCGAGAACTACCTGACGACCGCCAGCGCATACCCGGCAGTGCAGATTCTGCTTGAGAATGATGTGGAGATCGACGGGTGGCGGCGTGGGCGTGCCAGCTATCAGTTTGGCGACTATGCCGGGGCGATTGAGGCGTTCAACGAGTACACTTCATCGTTCCAGCTGGATGCGATCCCGGCGGAGTTGTATCTGCTGCTTGGCCGCGCCTACCGAGAGATCGACAACCCCGACGCGGCTTTTGTCGCCTTCCAAACGATCGTTGAACAGTTCCCGACTGATCCGCTGTTTGGTGAGGCGCTGCTGGAGCAGGGTCGGACGCGTTTTCTCTCTGACGACATTCCGGCGGCGATCGAGACCTATCTGAATGTAGCCGACACGTATAGCTATCTCTCTGAGACGGCTGCGGAAGCGCTGTGGCGCGTTGGCTATCTTTATGGCACACGAGGCAACCCGACGGAAGCGCGCCAGATATTCGTGCGGCTCGCGCAGGAGTTCCCGCAGAGCGAATGGGCAGCCAGCGGGCTGTCGCTGGCAGCATCGTCAGCGGTCACAGCAGAAGAGTGGGAGATCGCGGAGAATCTCTACGGACGGATGGCGGTGCTGGCAACGGGGGATGATCAGGCGGCAGCGTATCTCTGGGTCGGGCGTCTGGCGATGCAGCGCGGTGACATGCGCGCTGCAGAAGAGGCGTTTGGCCTGACGATCCAGTCCGCACCCGATAGTTACTTCGCCGCGCGGGCGTCGGATATACGCGCCGGACGAGAGCCTTTCACGCCGCCGACTGAGACGCGCTTTGATTTTGATACCCAGGCGGCCCGATCTGAGGCCGAGAACTGGCTGCGTGAGCGCTTTGCGGTCGATACATCAGGCGATCTTTCCGAACTTTCGGAGTCGCTGACGGCGGACGGGCGCTTCATCCGGGGGAGTGAACTGTGGGAACTGGGCGTCTTTGACGAAGCCCAGACGGAGTTCTACGCACTGCTGGACGATCTGCGGGCGGCAGGTGATGGCGTTGGCTCATATCAGATGGCGGTGTTCCTGCGCGAACTCGGTGCTTATCGGGCGTCGATCGTTGCGGCTGCAGATACGATCATCGCTGCGGGCGCATCCACGAGCGAAGCGCCAGCGTACCTGGGGCGTATGCGCTACCCGGCATACTATATCGACCTGGTGCGCGAGCAGGCGACTCGGTACGAACTTGATGTGCTGCTGATGTTGTCGCTCATCCGACAGGAGAGCCTGTTCGACACGACAGCGGTCAGCGTGGCGGATGCCATCGGGCTGATGCAGGTCATTCCAAGTACGGGGCAATATATCGCCAATCAGCTTGGCTGGCCAGACTGGCAGGCGTCTGATCTGACGTACCCATATGTGGGGATCGCTTTCGGTGCCTATTATCTGGATGAACAGCTGCGCCTGTTTGATGGTAATGCGGCGGCGGCACTGGCAGCGTATAATGCGGGGCCGGGTCGGGCGCTGGATTGGAATGCGTTAGCCGGGGGCGAGGTCGATCTGCTGCTGACGACGATCACATTTGAAGAGACGCGCATGTATCTTGAGCGCATCTACAGCCACTATAACATTTATCGCCAGTTGTACGGGGCATAAATGTAATAAATTAGCGAGAAGAAGCAGCTTCGCCAGACGCAAAGCGGCCCACGAATGGGCCACAAGCGTCAAATTCATTATCGGAGCGTGCAGATGTCAGGCGTTAACCTGTGCCAGAATCGCGCGGACTTTGGCGACCAGATCGTGGTGCAGGATCGGCTTCGGTAGATAGTCGTTGGCACCTGCATCCATACCGCGCATGACGCTTTCAGCATCACCGCGTGCCGATAGGATCAACACCGGGATTTCCCGCGTTGCTTCCTGTTGACGTATCACACCACAAAGTTCAATCCCGTCCATGCCTGGCATCATGACATCCAGGATGATGAGGTCAGGTTGATTTTGCTCCAGGGTCGCCAGCGCTGCTTCGGCGTCTTTGGCCTTCAGCACGTTGAACCCGCCGCGCTCCAACATAATACCGATTAGAGTCAGCGCGCCAATTTCATCATCGACGACCAGAACCGTCTTTTTCATCAAGGCCTCCATCCCGAGTGGATACTGGGAGCCATTTGTAAACTCCAACACCTGTCAGGTTTGCCAGCATGTTAATTTCATCATAATGCGGCATTGTGGACAGAAAACTTAAGAATCATACGCTCAGCATCTGGCGGTTGCCCGGCAAGCGTTGACTTGGGTTTTCCCACATTACTTCTGCATTCTACCACCACTCACCTTACATTGGCTAAACAATTCTGTCCATTTTCGATCTTGTCTGAAAGGTGTTGGCGCAGCTTCCCTCGATCTGCCATACCAACCCCCCTCGCTTGGGGGATGTCAGCTACAGCTTACGTTGCTAAGATTGTTTCAACGTCGCAATGCAGTGTCGCAACATAGTCATGATAATCATCGTATAGATCAATGTGTCAGGTTCCGATAGTTTGAACATTCTTCGTGTATTCACCAGGGCGATGTCTGGCAGCGTCTTATACATATGCGATGCAAGCGACGTAACGTTGACTCTGGAGAACAATCTCTGTGGTTATGAATGTCATGAGATCAAGGAGCTTTGAGATGGGGGCAGTACCCATAGATGTCAGTCAGGTGAGCAAGACCTTCGGGAACTTCCGCGCTGTGGATGACCTGAGTTTTCAGGTGTACGCAGGCGAGATCTTTGCCATGCTGGGGCCGAATGGCGCAGGTAAGAGTACGACCATCCGCATGATTCTGGATATTCTCAAGCCGGATACCGGGCGGATCAGTGTGTTGGGTGGCACGGTTGATATGGAACGCAAGCAGCGCATCGGCTACCTGCCAGAAGAACGCGGCCTGTACACCGATATCGCCGTGCTGGACGTCATGACCTATCTGGGGCGGCTCAAGGGGATGAAGGGGCAGGCGGCACGTGATCGCGCGATGCAGCTGCTGGAACAACTCGAGCTTGCTGAGCACGCCAAGAAGAAGGTCAGCGAGCTGAGTAAAGGCATGCAGCAAAAAGTGCAGTTTGCGGTGACTGTGCTGCACAACCCGGACCTCATCATCATCGATGAACCGTTTTCCGGGCTGGACCCGGTCAACCGGCTGGTCATCAAGGGCCTGCTGATCGAATTCCGTGATCGGGGTGGCGCGATTGTCATGAGTACACATCAGATGAACCAGGTGGAAGAAATGGCCGACCGCATGCTGATGATTTCTCATGGGCAGCAGAAGCTGTACGGCCCGGTGGAAGAAATCCGCGAGCGCTATGCGAAGCACGCCCTGATTGTCGAAGGGCAGGGAGACTGGTCACGTCTGCCGGGCGTCGAGCGTGTGGAGCAGGTCGGCAATGGTCGAGGTGGGCGTAACGGTGCGATGATGCTGCATCTTGCCTCGCAGGCGACGAATGACTCGATCCTCGCGGCGATTGCCGAAGATAAGGGCATCACCATCGAACGCTTCGAGCGTGCAGTTCCCAGCCTGGATGAAATCTTCATCCAGGTGGCTGGCGAATCCGCACATATCAGTCAGAAGGTTGAGGCATGAACAAGATACTCACAGTTGCCTGGCACGAGTTCCTGACGAATGTACGCAAGCGGTCGTTCCTGTTTGCGTTGATCGGCGTCCCGTTATTCTCGATTGGGCTACTGGCACTGGTCATCCTCGTGCAGATCAACGTGGCGGAAGGCGGTACAACCGTCGTCGAGGAGGTTGGCTACGTCGATCTGTCCGGCGTACTTGAGGCGCAGATCGAACAACCGGAGAATTTCATCGTCTACACGTCTGAGGACGCGGCTTCTGCCGCGCTGGAAAATGATGAAGTCGATGCCTATTTCGTCGTACAGCGACTTTATCTGCGAACGGGGCAGGTGGCTCTATATGCTGACGGTACAGTCCCTGATGACGTTCAGGAGGCGATAGAGGACTATCTGCGGGCGAATCTGGTTGCCGGCATTGCGGATGAGACACAGCTGCCACCCGAGCGGTTGCGGAACCCGGTCAACATGGACGTCTTCGTTGAGAGCACAGAACGAGAGATCAGCCGCGAGGGCTTTGTCGGACTGCTCATGCTGCCGCTCGTCTTTTCGCTGATCTTCATGTTTGGCCTTCAGTTCTCAGGACAGTATCTGATGAGCGGCGTGGTCGAGGAGAAAGCCAATCGCATCATGGAGGTGCTGGTCACAAGCCTCAGCCCGATGCAGCTGCTTGCCGGTAAGCTCATTGGCCTGGGCGGGCTCGGTCTGCTGCAGATTGGCGTCTGGCTGGTCGCTGGCATGGCGATTGTCTTCGTTGGACAGTCTCAGGATGTGGCCTTTCTGTCAGCGATCACCCTGCCGCTTGATCTGCTGCTGGTGACGCTGGTGCTGTTCGTCCTGACATACTTCCTGTACGCCAGCCTGATGGCGGGCGTTGGCGTCGTGACCGGGGCCGAGCAGGAGAGCCGCCAGATCGCGGGGCTGTTCATCTTCCCGATCGTGCTGCCGTTCTTCTTCGTAGCCCAGTTTATCCAAGATCCGAACGGTACTATACCGACCCTGTTGTCGATCATCCCGTTCACGGCGGGGATTGGCATGCTGATGCGGCTGACATTCACAAGCGTTCCGCTGGATCAAATAGTGCTGGCGATGGGGCTGCTTCTGGGTACGACGGTCGTGATCACCTGGGCGGCGGCCCGTATCTTCCATTGGGCTTTGTTGCTTTACGGCAAGAAGCCGGGGCCGCGTGCGATACTGCGCGCACTGACCAACCGTGTGGAAATCGGATCGACCGCACCATTGAGTAAGGAGTCCTGACCGATGCTTCACAATCTTTATCAGGTTTTCTTGTACGAACTGCGTCGCAACTTCCGGCGCAAGGGGTACCTCTTCGCGACATTCGGCATTCCGGTGCTGCTGTTCGTTGGGATGTTCCTGTTCAATGTGCTGGCGCAGCAAGCCACCGGTGGTGAGGACGCTGTACCCGATCCGGCGGATATCACGGCGCAGTTCGAGGGGATTGAATCGGCGGGCTATATCGATCAGTCCGGCCTGTTTACGACAGTGCCGGAGTCCCTGAGCGATCGCATCACGCGCTTTGAGTCGGTCGAGGCGGCCCGCGAGGCAATGCAAGCTGGTGAGGTCGATGTTTTCTACGTCATCGCGGATGACTATCTGGAGACTGGTACTGTTACCCTGCACATGCCAGGGATTCAACTTAACTTTCTGAACAGTAACCCGATCGAAGCGCTGATACAGCGCACGCTGGCTGGCGAAGTCGATGCGCAGATACTAGAGCGGCTGCGGGATACCGCTACCTATCAGGAGTTCAACCTGCAGCGTGGCGCGGAAACAGACGCCGCCTCGCGTGAAGACGCGGATTTTCTGATGCTGTACGTCTTTACGATCACGTTCCTGCTAGCGTTGTTCATGACGAATGCGTATCTGATGCAGACGGTGATTGAGGAAAAAGAGAACCGGCTGATCGAAATTCTCATCAGCACTGTGCGGCCCTTCGAGCTGCTGACAGGTAAGATACTGGCACTGGGCATACTGGGTATCCTGCAAATGATTGTCTGGGTTTCAGCGATTCTGATCGCCTTGCGCGTCGCGCTGGCGCTGCCCGCAATGGAGACCCTGACTGTTCTGTTCAATATTCAGATTCGCTGGGAAGTGTTGCCCGTCATGCTGGTGTACTTCGTCTTCGGCTATCTGTTCTTTGCGGCGCTGTACGCTGCCGTCGGTGCGATCTCGAACAGCATGCGCGAGGGTCCGCAGTATGCGGTATTCTTCACGCTGCCGGCGGTGCTTCCGTTCTACGTTTTCGCGCTTTTCATCGAAGCGCCTAACGGGACGCTGCCCGTTGTTCTGAGTATGATCCCTATCACCGCGCCGATCGCAATGCTGATGCGCGTGAGTATCGCCAGCGTGCCCGTTATCGAAATTGCATTGAGTGTGGGATTGCTCATCGTGGCGATGCTGGCCGCAATGTGGCTGGCGGGGCGTATCTTCCGCGTGCAGACGCTGCTGGCTGGGCAGACGCCCAAACTGCGTGATCTGGCGCGGCTGGTGCGGGGCTGAACCAATAGTCGGCAGACCATCAAGTCCATCAGAATGAGCAAAAGGGCACGTCGATCGTGCCCTTTGCTGCTTTGTATCTTCGTCGCTTAGCTGCGTTTAGCTGCCGTTGGCCCAGGTAATCAGCCCCGGCTGGAACGACGTATCGAGGTACTCATGATAGGGGACGATGCGCACACTCAGGCCCTGTTCGCCGCTGACTGTGTAGCGGTGTTCGGCCTTGAAGATGTAAACACCGTCGCCTTCCGCGCTGTTGAGCTTCATGTCGATGGCGTTGCCCTCAACGATGTTGCCGCGCGTATCCAGCGGGCCGAAGTACAACTGCACGCGGACGTTCTCCGGCTTAAGCCCGCCGAGCTGTACGCGGGCGACGACTTCACCTTTAGCCCCAACGTTCACGGAGCGATCGCTTAGCATGACATCCAGCACAGCGACACTGCGCCAGTTATGCGGTAGCTGGCTGCGCCAGTTCACATAGTCAAGCGCGTGCTTGATGTCGGGCGTCGTCATCTGCGTGATGCGTGCGAAGTTCGGCATGTAAAACTGATCGGCATACTCCTTGACCATACGATGTGTCGAGAAGTACGGTGCGATGTCGCGCATTGCGTTCTTCATCTTACCGATCCAGGCACGCGGCAGACCATCCCGGCCGAGGTCATAGAATGTCGGGATGATGTCCTGTTCGAGCACGGTGTACAGCGCCTGGCTGTCGATCCGATCCTGCTCTTCGGCCATTTCTTCTGGGTATTCTTCGCCGCTGCCGATCGCCCAGCCAACTTCCGGTGAGTAGGCTTCGTCCCACCAGCCATCGAGCACGCTGAAGTTCAGGCAGCCATTGTAGATGGCTTTCATGCCGCTGGTTCCACTGGCCTCTTTGGGGCGACGCGGGTTATTCAGCCAGACGTCACAGCCCTGCAGCATGTAGCGCGTCACGTTCATGTCGTAGTTCTCGAGGAATACGATCGAGTGACGGAACTCTTCCAGGCGGGCGACGTTCACGATTTCGCGGATGAGCGCTTTACCGCCGTGATCGTGCGGGTGCGCCTTACCGGCGAAGATGAACTGCACAGGGCGTTCTGGATGATTGATGATTCCGCGCAGACGGTCCAGATCCCGGAAGAGCAGCGTCGCACGCTTGTATGTGGCGAAGCGCCGCGCAAAACCGATCGTCAGTGCATCAGGGTTGAGCACTTCGTCAGCGCTGGCGATCTCGGAGGGCGAGGCCCCGCGATGAATGAGCTGCTGCTTGAGGCGCTCGCGGCAGAACGCGACAAGACGTTCGCGGCGGCGTTCGTGGGTGCGCCATAGCTCCGCATCCGGGACGCGATCAATGCCGCGCCAGGCTTCCTGGGTGGATTCATCATTGCGCCAGGCTGGGTCGAGGTAGCGATCGAAGAGCGTGGCCATATCGCGGCTGATCCAGGTCTGGACGTGCACGCCGTTGGTCACACTGCTGATCGGCACTTCGTGCTCTGGCAACTCGGGGTACAGCCAGTTCCACATATTGCGGCTGACGACACCGTGCAGCTTGGCGACGCCGTTCGCCCCGTAGGACATATTCAGTGCGAAGACCGACATCGAGAATAGTTCACTATCGTTGATGCGCTCGCGTCCCAGATCAAGGAACTCCTCACGGCTGATGCTGAGTTCGCGCATGTACTCTGTGAAGTGTTCATCGATGAGATCAAAGCCGAAACGCTCGAGACCGGCGGAGACGGGCGTATGCACCGTGAAGCAGGTACTGGCGGCGATGACCTCTTTCGCCTGATGGAAGGTCAGGTTCTGCTCTTTCATGAGCAGGCGGATGCGTTCCAGGCTGAGGAAGGCTGAGTGCCCCTCATTCATGTGGCAGACATCCGGCCGCAGGCCGATTGCCTCCAGGGCGCGGATGCCACCGATACCGAGTACGATCTCCTGGCGGATACGCGTGCGACGGTCGCCGCCGTAGAGGCGGTCGGTCAGGCTGCGATCTTCATCGCGTGGGTTGTCGGGGATATTCGTATCAAGCAGGTACAGCGATACGCGCCCGACTTTGACTTCCCAGATGCGGCAATACAGACGACGACCTGGCAGCGGGACGTTAATCTTGATCTCGTTGCCGCTCTTGTCGCGCACGATGCGCAGTGGCAGGTTCGAGAAATCGTTTATCGGGTACAGCTCCTGCTGCCAGCCATCCGCGTTGAGATACTGCTGGAAGTAGCCCTCCTGATACAGCAGGCCGACCCCAACCAGCGGAATATCGAGGTCGCTGGCGCTCTTGAGGTGGTCGCCACTGAGGACGCCCAGACCACCGGAGTAGTTCTGGAAGCACTCCGTAATGCCGAACTCCATCGAGAAATAGGCGATGGTCGGTTTTTTCTTGAGATGGCCGTATTGTTCGTTAAACCAGGTATTCTTGGCGTTCATGTAGGCGTCGTAGCTCTCGAGCGTACGTTCAAAGCTTGACATGAAGGCCAGGTCGTTCTTTACCTCATTGAGGCGATCCTGATCAATCCGCCCAAGCAGGCGCACCGGGTTGTGATACACTTCCTCCCAGAGTTCCGGGCTTAGCCGGCGGAACAAAGCCAGTGTGTCATGATCCCAGGCAAAGCGCATGTTGTAAGCCAGCTCTTCCAGGCGGGCGAGTGGCTTGGGCAGCTTGGGTGCGACATGAACTGTCGCAACAGGCTTCACCATGAAAGCTCCCTTCTGCATCAGTCAGTCATTCAGGCTCGTCAGGGCGCACGGTTTTGACGCGCTGTTATCAGGCCCATGACAAGCATAACGCGATTTTCCCAGCATACAACGTCGAAGCAAGACTTTCGGAGTGATTTTCGGCGGAATTTGACAACCCTTAATCACGTCCGAAGTGCGTTTGGCTGTATCCTGCTGCATGAAGACAGAAAAACAACGTCGTTTTTTCGAAGCATGAGCCAGTTTGCACAAAGCGATGTCTGACATTCATGTGCGTTTAGGGCGTTTTTTGTCTAGGCAAGCGTGGCCCGTATGCTAAAATGCAGCCCGCAATCTCATCTCTGGCTCACTTGAATCTGAAAACGGAGCGAATTGTCCCATGCTCAAGAAGCAATATCTCAAGAGCAAGCCGATTTGCAAAGTCACCTTTTACACCCCGGCGGCCCTGGAGGCTGAAAGCGTCTACCTCGTTGGTGACTTCAATGACTGGAACGAAGCGTCACATCCGATGGAAATGCTCAAGGATGGCCGTTTCAAACTGACTCTGGAACTGGAATCTGGTAAAGAGTTTCAGTTCCGCTATCTGGTTGATAAAGCTGAATGGCATAACGATTGGGAAGCCGATAAGTACGTGCCGAACCCGTTCAGCGGTGATAATTCCGTCGTCGTTACCTAGTGTCGTAGGGCTACTTCGCAATACGCAAACGGCCCCCTGGTTGTCAGAGGGCCGTTTTTTCATGAGCAGGAAGGCACCAAACGTCACTTGCGCGGCTTGAAGCCGATCATCGATCTTGGTGGGATGATCTGATCGGCATAGGTGCGGAAGTCCTCAAGGCCCAGGTCTGTGCCCAGGACGCTGCCCGCCCCAATCGTGTATCCTGAGGGGATATAAGTGTTCTTGCCGACGGCGGTTATGCTGATATCATCCTGGCTCTGGCTGCTGCCGACGACCGCGTTCGTCCCGATGACGACGATTTTATCTATGATGGCACGCTCGACACGCGCCCGCGCTTCGATGTAGGCGTCGTTGAGAATGACGGAATCGCGCACGACTGCGCCTGGCCCAACATATACCCCTGGCGATAGCACAGAACGCTCCACCGTGGCGCCCTCGCAGATCACTGCGCCGTCAGTGATCAGGCTGTTCTTGATGTAGGCAGCACTCTCGACGCGCACTGGCGGCCGCTCTTCACTGCGGGTATGGATGACCCAGGTGCGGTCGTTGAGGTTGAGTGATGGCGGCGATTGCAGCAGGTCCATATGGGCTTCCCAGTAGGCTTCGATCGTACCGACATCGATCCAGTAGCCGCCATAGGGATAGGCGAAGACGCGCTCACCTGCTTCCAGCATGCGGGGGAGGATGTTACGCCCAAAATCCTTGTCGGAGTTGGGGTCGCTCTGGTCTTCTTCGAGGACACGTTCCAGGACGTGGGCATCAAAGACGTAGACGCCCATGCTCGCCAGGTTACCCGGTGGGTTCTTGGGTTTTTCGACAAAGTCTCTGACGCGGTAGTTGTCGTCCACATCGAGGATGCCAAAGCGATCTGCCTGATCGAGCGGGACGCGTATCGTGCAGACGGTACAGTCTGCTTCGTGTTCCCGGTGGAACTGAATGAGCAGGTCGTAATCCATCTGATAAATGTGATCGCCAGAGAGAATCAACACGTATTCTGGCTGGCCGGAGCGCACGAAGTTCATATTCTGTGCAACGGCATCGGCTGTGCCAGCATACCAGTCGGTGTCGAAGCTGCCGATATAGGGCTGCAGCAGTTGGACGCCGCCGGTAAAGGTGCGGTCAAGATCCCAGGGGCGGCCTTTGCCAATGTGGTCGTTAAGGCTGTGGGGACGATACTGCGTCAGGACGAGCACGTCGAAGATGTTCGAGTTTACGCAGTTGCTGAGGGTGAAATCAATGATGCGGTATTTCCCGGCGAAGGGAACGGCGGGCTTGGCGCGTTTGATCGTCAGTGATGCCAGGCGCGTGCCTTTGCCCCCGGCTAAGATGACCGCTTTGACTCTCATAGGCTGACTCCCTTTTTCTTACTGATGGCTCTACGGTACATGGCGATATACTGCTGTGCGCTGTTACTCCAGCTGAAATCCTGCTCCATGGCGCGGCGTTGCAGCCGACGCCAGGCGTCCGGCCGCTGATGGTAAGTCTGGATGGCCCAGCGCAGTGTCCCCAGGACGGCCTGCGACTCCTCCCACTGGAAGACGAACCCCGTCCCCATGTCTGCATCGCGGTTGTCGTAGTTGATGACCGTATCGGCCAGACCGCCTGTCTCGCGGACGATGGGCAGCATCCCGTAGCGCATGGCCAGCATCTGACCAATGCCGCAAGGCTCAAAGTGGCTGGGCATCAGGAACAGATCGCCACCAGCGTAGATATGCTGCGACAGCGCCGCGTCGAACTCGAGGAAAGCAGTCGCTTTCCAGTTGAAATCCTCAGCGAGCCGCCAGAGATCGTGCTCGATCTGTGAGTCTCCGGTGCCGAGCACGACGAACTGCACATCGGTATCGACCAGCAGACGCCGCAGCGCCGGGATCGCCAGGTCCAGGCCTTTCTGCCATGCCAGCCGCGAGACCATGCCAACCAGCGGCACATCATCACGGATGGGCAGGCGTGCGTAAGCCTGCAGATGGCGCTTGTTGATCTGGCGCTGCTCGACGAAGTTGTGCTGATTGTAGTTGGCGACCAAAAACGGATCTGTCTCAGGATTCCAGCGTTCGGTGTCGATCCCATTCAGGATGCCGTAAAGTTCTTTCTGTTCGGCACGCAGTTTCATCAGCGGTGCCAGATTGAAGCCAGCATAGCTGTGCTGAATTTCGGTGGCATAGCGTGGGCTGACTGTGCTGATGAGATCGCTGTAGACGGTGCCGATGGCCAGCAGATTGTCTGACAGACCGTCATGTTCCAGGGCGGGGTGGTGGCGGCCAGGGATGCCGGCATTCCACAAAAAGCCGCCGACGTGGTCGCCCTGGTAGGCGATATTGTGTATGGTGAGGATCGTCGCCGTCTGCCGCCACTCGTCGAAAGCATAGCGCCCGTTCTGGATGAGGAACGGTAGCAGGGCGGTATGCCAGTCGTTGGCGTTGATGATATCTGGCAGCCAGCCGAGACGTTCATAGAGCTGCCAGGCGACGGCCATAATGACCTGATTGAAGAAGATGAATCGGGGAATATCCCAATCCCAGGTGGTGTAGACGCTGCTATCCATCCCGAAGTACGGCCATCCCTGGACGAAATAATAGGGCACGCCATCATGAATGCAGGTGAAAACATCGACTTTCGTCGTACCGTTACGATGTGTGAAATCAAACGTGAAGAGACGGCTGATGTTGTACTTCTGATGTGGGATGAAGGCATAACCTGGCAAGATCACGCGGACGTCGATACCGTGTTTTCTCAGGGCAGCGGGTAACGACCCGATAACGTCCGCCAGCCCACCGACCTTTGCGAAAGGCACGGCTTCTGCGCTGGCGAGGAGTACCTTCATGGAGCTTGTCCTTCCGGTGGTGTAGGTTACGCCGAGGTCGTCAACCAGAGCGGCGCACCCTTTGCGACGATGGCACCCGCCAAGTATAACCGCTTGGCAGCACCTCGCAAAAGGGCGCGTCGATAATCATGACGAATGACCGGGTTCGCTCAATGATGCCCGGCAGAACCTCGGTTTGCCCGTATAAATGACCCGTTCAGCCCCTGAACCAGCGATAGTCGATATCCGGGAAGACCTTATCCAGATTCCATATTTCCTGCGCGTAATCCAGGTCGGGCTGCCCCTCGTCGAGCGAGGCCGCCAGCCGGTTGAAGCGTTCGACATGCTGGCTGAAGCGCTGGATCGCGTATTCACGCGCTTGCCCGGTCGTCACCAAAAAGGGCCAGTCCGAGCTTTGCAGCAGCAGCACCTCGCGCGCGGCCTGATTCAGCACGAACTGCGTGTCGGCGTCAGGGTCCCCAAAGTTGTTGGCGAGCTTTTGCATGTGGCGCTCGCACTCATGGATGGGTTCCCACATCCAGTGAGTGTCGCCATTATCCCAGGTGAAGTGCGTCCCGCCTGCGCCCCAACTGCTCTCCGGGATGTGCAGGACTTCCTGCGGCGGGTGCTGCTCGACGAACTGGCTGGCCGTCAGCAGGTCGATCTCCGGATTGTTGGATAGGTGCCTCAGCACTTTGCCCAGCCAGCGCACGCCTTCAAACCACCAGTGACCGAAAAGCTCCGTATCATAGTTCGAGGCAATCAGTCCGTACTCGCCCGTCTGGCGGTTGTAATCGCGCAGCAGATCGCCGACGAGATGGGCGAAATGCTCCGCGTGCTGCTCGACTTTGTAATCGGCCCAATCGGGATGGTAGTAGTCCTTGTGCCCCAGATCAACTTTAGCGCCGGTCACGCGCCAGTACTGCAGACCGCTCGTGCCGGCTTTTTTGTGGAACTCGCGGTAATCGAAGTCGCCGGGGTAACCCCATTCGGCGCTCCACACCTGCTGACCGGTGCTGTTGTTGCGGCCAATCACGACGACGCCGGAGTGCTGTTCCGCATCCGTCCCCTTGATCGTCTCGCTGACGTAGTATGGTTTATACGTGGTCGCCTCGCGGCGCGGCAGCGGCTCACGGGCGACGGGGATCACATAGCGGCGCTTGATGTAGCCATAAGGTCCGATGACATCCCCCGCGGCGATGCCGACCGGCTGCCCACCCGTGATGGTATGTGTTTCCACAAAGGTTGTGCGGATATTCTGGTCCGTCAGGAGTGTTTCGAGGCCGGGGCGTACGTTGCCGTTCTCGTCCATGTAGGCAGGCCGATAGGCGCACTCCGGCAGCCAGAAGGCGACCGGGTCGCGCCCGAACAGGCGGCGGTAGCTGTGGATGCCCGTCTGCAACTGGGCGCGAATGGAGCTGTCCTGGCTGAGCAGCGGCAGATACGCATGGGTCGCCGCGCTGGTGATGATCTCGATAAAGCCTTCGTCCTGCAGACGACGAAACGCACCGACAATATCGCGGTCGAAGCGCTGGATAAAGGCCGTCTTGACCTTGGTGTAAAAATCACGATACCACTGTGCCAGATAATGCAGGTGCTCGTTGCTGTGCGCCTCGCCTTCGGAGCGTGGCGTTTCCAGCGAGATCACAGCAGAGGCTTGTCGTACTTTCGGCTCGTGATCGGGATTGTCGCTTTCCTCGATTGTGGTGAAGGCCGTAGCGTTTTCAGGGGTAAAAAGGCTGATGTCTTGTTCTGCGGCGGCGATTTTGGCGTCCAGATATTCTTCCAGGTGCTCGAGGACGGTTGGGTCTGCCAGTTGCTCGCTCAAAATCGGGGTCATGCCGAGTGTGAGTCGGAAGGGCACCCCGTCTTCTTTTAGGTCAAACAGGGTCTGAAGTAAAGGGATATAAGTCTCGCTGGCGGCTTCGTGGATCCATTCTTCGCCGTGTGGCCAGCGTCCTGCCAGACGCGCATACGGTAAATGGGTGTGCAGGACAAAGGTAAAAGCTCCATGTGCGCTCACGAAGTCTCTCCTTGCTCTGTTAGCGCTATTGGGTGAGGGATGTACATGTTCTCTGACGCGGTGAAACTCCTGTTACTTATGCTCACGCCGATACAATGTGTTAAAAGACAGAGGGGCGACCAACTCCTGACCCGCCCGGGTTAGATTCTAGTCGTGGACTTGGCATGCACGCAAGCCAGGTTTTGTTTGGAGCCAGCCTGCGCGGTATTCATCACGCAGTGAGCCCTTGCTGGTCGCTGTATGGCAGGCTGATGGTGAAATCGCTGCCTTTGCCGACCGTGCTTTCCATTTCGACGGAGCCACCGTGCGCCTGAGCTATCGTCTGTACGATGTAGAGTCCCTGGCCCAGTCCCCGTGGATCAAGCTTTTTGCCAGACCTGGTCACGGGCGTACCTCGGTAGAACAACTCGAACACATTGGGCTGATCGGTCTCCGAGATGCCGACCCCGGTATCACGCACGCGCAGGAAGAGCTGTGGCTGCAGCGCACTGTGATCGATGCCGGCGCTGATTTCGATCAGGCCGCCCCGTTCATTGTAGTCGACAGCATTGCGGACGAGATGTTCCAGCGCCCAGCGCAGCCGCCGGGTATCCCCGGTGAGATGCAGGTGATCCTCATCGCGCACCATGACCAGCATGTACAGCCCGCTGCCGGCAACCCGCGTGATGAACTCATCGCGCACGTCCCAGATGATCTCTGGCAGGTTCAACGGCTCATGGGCAATGCTGAACGCGCCGCTGGTCATCTCGCTCACGTCGAGCAGTTCTTCTACCATGCGGTCGAGGATGTCGATGTTGTTGCTGAGAAGCTCCAGCATGCGGCGGTTGGGTGGGGTGTCCTCCGGCTGGTTGCTGAGGATTTCGCTGGCGACGCGCATGACGTTCATCGGTGTATTGAGTTCGTGCGAGATGTGCGCAACAAAACTGCTCTTGATGCGCTCAGCCAGGGCATCACGGGTGATATCGCGCAGGATGATAATACTGCCGATGCGTTCACCATCGCGATTGCCGAGCGCGGCCAGTTGTGCGTTGAGGATACGATTATTGGTCTCGATGCGTTGTGGCGCGCCCAGCGGGACGAGTTCTGCTGAAAGCGTCATCTGGTGGCGGTGCTCGTTGAAGAGCGTGCCCAGTGGGCTTTGCCAGAAGTTCTTCTGGCTGCCGAGCAGCTCCTGAGCGGCATCGTTGATCATCACGATGCGCCCGGAGAGGTCCTGCATGATGATGCCTTCGCTGATCGATGCCAGGATGCGATACAGGCGATCGATCTCTTCCTGTTTGTGATCGACCAGTTTTGCCAGCTTCTGATGCTGGTCGGTGACCTGTTTGAGATGGGCGTCAGCGGCAAGCAACCCTTGCTTCACCTGCTCCAGTTGGGAGCGACGCGTGAAGTTGGCGTAAAGGCGGCTGAAGAAGTTACCCGTAGCGCTGCCAAGCTGATGAACCTGTGCCAACGCCTGGTCGAGTTCTTCGGGAGTTGGCGGCAGGGCATTCGGTGTCTCGTCCATAATGCCTCTCATAGGATCAGGCAATCTGATGTGTCACGCCGTTTGCGCTGTGGCCGCGATGTTCATGCACCGGGTATGGGTCACTCAGTTTCGTTCCCATATTTGCGGGCGATGGTGTCTTCGATGAGCTGTTTGAGTTCTATGAAATCCGGCAGTGGCTTATTGATGATAACGTCTACGCCGGCTTCCTGCATCATCTTTTGTCGTTCCTGGTCGCTCAGCACGAAGGCAGTCATGAGCATTATCGGAATATGCTTGAGTGCTTGTGTCTGACGAATACGCTGCGCGACCTCATCGCCGCGATAGCCGGGCATGCGGATATCCATCAGTGCGAATTCCGGCAGCTGGGATTCATCATACTCGCCATTTTCAAGTTTATCGAGCCAATCCCAGGCACGCTGGCCACTTTCAAAGGTCATGGGCTGATGTCCCCAGACCTGACACATCATGGCCACTAGATTGCGGATGTCGGCTTCGTCTTCAGCGATTAGCCAGCGCAAGGCTGTCCTCCGGGTGTTTACGCTAGTTGGCTAATGTCGACCGTCATGGCAGCAGATGGGTACCGAGAGTGCCAGCGCATCCCGCCCAGTTTATGATCTGCAATGGAAGACGGTACAGGTTTGTAAGGGTATTATATACGGACTTTAACGACCCCGTGTGTAAACGCCGTGTGTGTGCTGATTGCCCTCGTGGATATTGTGATTGCGTCTGCGATGTATGCTGTAGTCACTGCCAGGCGATCTTTTTGGATCAACATCACACCTATGTCTTATCATAGATATAACTTCCCAATCGTATAATACATGTTGCAATCTGGTGCGCAAGTGGTTGAAAAAAGCAGGTTACTGACACATAATGAAAACAATGCGCCGCGCACCTGCTGAGGCTATTGGGTCGCCTCAGGACGGATACAGAACACCGTCAGACCTGCCTTTTTGTGCCTGCGCTGTTTCGCCGTGAAGGACAGGTCAGTCATCGACTCGCCCGACAGGGCTCATGATGTGATGATGAGAGGAAAGGGTTAACGCGCTTTGTCTACATGGATGGTCGTTGAAGACGAGCCGGATATTTACGAAGTCTTGCTGGCGATGTTCGAGATGTGGGGCATTGAAGGCGTTGCCTTTGTCGATGGCGAAGAGGCGGTTGCCTGGATCGATGATGTGGATCAAGGGCGCTTTCAGGGCGAACTGCCAGAACTGGCGCTGCTCGATATTAAACTCCCGGGTGAGATCAATGGCGTTGGCGTTGGCGAACGGCTGCGTACCAGCCCCGTGCTCGGCAACGTGGCAATCGTCCTGACTACAGCATTTAAGCTGACTCCTGAAGAACGTTCTGAAGCGATGCTGACTTCACAGGCGGATAAGTGGCTACCGAAGCCGCTGCCCAAGTTCAATGAGTTGCAGGGCATTCTTGAGAGCGTGATCGCACTGCGGCGTCAGCGTGGGGCTGCTCATACGGAGACTGCCACTGCTGCCAACACGAACAACAACGTTCAGAATAACGTCTCGAAAAACGGTCCTGAGACCCCTGATGTCGAGGTCAAGAGTGCCAACAATACGCCCAGCGGCACAAGCAAGCAGCCTGACAACACCGATTCACCTCGTAAACTCTAGGTCGCATAACGCATGCGGAACATCGCCCCTAAGCGGGCACTCGCAAGGCGCTCTCGACGGCTGCTGACGCTGGCAGTCTTCTCCTTTCTGATCGGCCTTGTATTCAGCGTTCTGGCGCTGCTTCTGTTCGTGGTGCCATTACTGGTGCCCAGCAACCCCAGTTTTGACCTGTACAATCTGCTGCGAACGGGTGCGCTGATCTTTGGCGTCCTGCTGATTATCCTCGCTGTGGTGATGGTCGTACGTGCGCTGACCTGGCGCATGGATAACCCGCTGGCCCAGGTGACCGGCGAAGCACTCAGTGAATTCCTGGGTGATGAATACCTCTTTTTGCGCAACGTCAGCAAATCAGCACTTGGCTATATTGACGCTATTCTGATTGGGCCGCCCGGTGCGCTGATCTTTCGCATTATTGATCGAGAGGGTGTTTTCTTCAACGAAGGCAAGCGCTGGATGCTGCAGCGCGAAAAAGGCGAATGGCTGCCTATGCGCTGGAGCCCGACTGTTGAAGCCGTTGAGGATATTCAGAAGTTGCGCGCATATCTCGCGCGTCATGACCTCGAGCAGATACAGGTCTGGGGCGTCATCGTTATGACGCAGCCACCCCCACAGACGCAGGTCACCGTAGATAATGCCCTGGTGCCGGTGGCCTTCCTCGATGAGCTATCGTATAAATTGAGTGACACCTATTTCGCTAAAGATCGCGTCAGTCCCTCTGATCTGGCGGAGCTGGCGAATTTGCTGATGAATTAGCCCGCTTAACCGGGGTTTATTCGCCCATTCTGCGGCTCATGTTCACGTTGAGGCTTGGATAATGGCGACGACTGTTCTATTGGCGCCTGTGGGTGCTGGCAAGACCGAAGCCGCCCTGAACGCCCTCGATCAAACGGTGCGTGCGCACCGCCCGGCGCGTGGGATGCCGCGTTTGTGGGTGCTGCTGGCGTCACGCCGTCAGGAGTACGCCTTTCGTGAACGACTGGCGCAGCATCTCGAAGTTGCTCCGCTGGATGGCGTCATCTTCAATCTGGAGTTCTTTAACTTCTACCAACTCAGTCATCGGCTGCTGCAACTGGCCGGTCAGCCACCGCGCCGCATACATTCCGCCGCTGCGCTGACGCTGCTCCGGCATATTCTGCTCGATCTTAAAGCGCAGGGCCGTCTGAGTTTGTTCGCCAGCATTGCGCATACGCCCGGCTTTTTGCAGACAGTCGCTGCATTCATTGTTGAGTTAAAGCAGCAGCGCATCTGGCCGCAGCAACTGCAGGAAGCCGCGCACACCGATAAAGATCATGAACTGGCACTGATCTATGCGGCGTATCAGGCCGGGCTGCAGATGCATAATCTGGCCGACCGTGAAGGTGAAACATGGCTCGCACTTAAAGCGCTTGAGGAGAAGCCCAATCTGGCCAGCGACATTGCGCTGCTTCTGGCCGACGGCTACGATCAGTTTACGCCGGTGCAGGCCTCGTTATTGACGCAGCTTGCGGGGCGCGTTGAGCAGACGGTTGTCACGCTGACGGCTCTACCGGAGCCACATCAGCGGCTTGGTCTGCGATTTCAGCAGGCTCTGGCCCGCCTCGAGGCGACCCATCATGCCCTGGATGTCCCCCTCTCGCGGCAGGTGCTGGCGGTCAACCCGGAGCGTCACCCGGACCTGCGCGCACTGGCCGAAGGCGTCGTTGCGCCGCCAGCACAAAAAGCCACGCCCGATTCACCGAGCCGGGTACGTCTGATCGAAGCGCCAGAGCCGGCCCAGGAAGCGGCGGCGGTGCTGCGTGAGGTCAAGCGGTTGCTTTACGCCGGTGTCCGTCCTGATGACATCCTGATCGTCGTGCGCGACTGGCCGCTGTATGCCTCTGCGATCGAGACTTATGGCCGGCTGTATAAGCTGCCACTGCTACGCGAACACGCGTCCGACCTGCGCGAGAATCCGGCGCTGGCCCTGTTGCTGGACGTGCTGCGGCTGGCTGATGGCCCTCCGGCGCGCCGTTTTGAGCGACGTACGCTGCTCGACGTCCTGCGGTCACCGTATGTCATGGCCGAGGACCTGGATACGCCAGATGCGCTGGACCTGCTCGACCGTGTCAGCCGCCGGTATGGTGTCATCAGCGGGCTGCATGAATGGCATCAGGCACTCGATGCGGCGGCAGGGCAGTCGGTCGAACTCGAAGAAGACGAACCCGCCGAGCCACTGCTGAACAGTGCGCAGGCGGCGACGCTGAGCCTCGCGCTGGAGACGTTCTGCCACGGTGTCACCCCGCCCGCCGAAGCCACCGCCACCGATTACGTCGATTGGCTGGAGCGGCTCATCGGGCCTGATCCTGAGAGTGAGCGCGATGATGCCGCACAGTGGCCAGATAGCCCGTTCTGCCTGAATCTGCTGACGAACATCCACGCAATGGACGCGGACGTCGACGATGATGAACTCGGCGCGCTGACCCGGCGTGACGTCAGCGCGGTGTCATCGTTGCGTGGGCTGTTGGTTGGCCTGCGGGAATCCGAAGCGCTGCTGCGCTCGCTCAACGTGCCGCAGAGAATGATCACATGGGGAGAGTTTTATCAGCAATTGCAAATGGCGCTGAGCGCGTCAAATCACTTCGCCCTCCGTCCTGATCGAACCGGGCGCGTGCTGGTCACTGGCGCGGTGGAAGCACGCGGTCTGCCCCATGCGCATGTTTTCATAATGGGCCTGTCGGAAGGTGTCTTCCCGGCACCCACGCCCGAAGACCCGCTCTATCTGGATAGCGAACGCGAGGCGCTGCGCGAACGTGGCGTGAATCTGCGCAGCCGTGCCGAACGCGGCGACGACGAGGGGCTTTACTACGAACTCATCAGCCTGCCGCGATATAGTCTGATTCTGTCGCGGCCCACCGTGCGCGATGGCAAACCCTGGAGCGCCAGCCACCTCTGGCAGCGAACCCTGGCAGCTTACGCCCCGAACAGCCTGACACACCGTCGCTACCGGGTGGGCGAAGTGCCCTCCGCTGACGAAGTCGCTGCGCTGGATGAAGCGCTGCTGGCAGCGGTCAGTGATGAGGATGCCGCGCCGCTGCGTGGCTGGCTCATGGCGAAACATGGCCCGCAATGGCAGGTCGTACAGCAGGCCATCACCATTGAGCAGGGGCGGTTGTCGTCTGCGCGCCATGATGCGTACAGCGGTCATTTGCAGCATGTATTGACGCGGCAGCACGTTGCCCGCACCCTGGCCGACACGCGCCGATGGAGCGCCGGACAGTTGAATGAGTACGGTCTATGCCCATATGGTTTCTTCGCACGGCGTCTGCTTCATCTGGAGGAATGGGAAGAACCCCAAGTTGGTATGGATGCACGGCAGCTCGGTTCAGTGTTCCATGCCATCCTTGAGAAGGCTTACGGCCAGATTCAGCAGGCGGGTATGGCAATCATGCCGGAGAATGCCAATGAAGCGCTGGAAATTTTCGAGGACGTGGCGACATATATTTTCAAGGATGCGCCGCAGGCCTATGGCTTTCGCCCGGCGGTCGGGTGGCGTCAGCAGCAGGCCCTGATGCGCCGCCGACTGCGCGCGCTCCTGGTGAAGGACTTCTCCGACGAATCGCCCCTGCGACAACTGAGTCATCAGCCGCGTAAGGTGTACGCGCTGGAACAGCGTTTCGGCTTTCAGCGGCCGTTGTCGATCCCCATTGGCGCAGGTGAGACAGTTGGTAAACTGCCTGTGCGTGGCGTCATTGATCGCATCGATCGTGCAGGCGACGCGCTCATCATCGTGGATTACAAGTCCGGCTCCACGCAGATACCGCTCAGCGAAATTCAGGAAGGGCGTAACTTTCAGATGGCAGTTTACATCCTGGCCCTGCGCGAGCTGCTGCGGGAATCTGACGAGGCGTTGACGGTCGCCGGCGGGTTGTTCTGGCACATCCGCGATCTCAGACACAGCGGTCTGATGGATTTCGCGCATGATACTGCTGACGAGCACGAGGCGGTCATCTTACGGGCACAGCGACACATCGCCCGCTACATCGACCTGGCACGTCAAGGGCGTTATGCTCCCCAGGCGAGCAAGATGGTCGATGGTAAGTGCTCGCGTTACTGTGCTTACTATCAGCTCTGCCGCCTGAGCATGACGCATCAGCATAAACACACCGACGGATAGCGCTTATGTCTTTTACACCTCAGCAGCAGACTGCCATCGTCACACATGATCGCAACCTCATCGTCGTGGCCGGGGCTGGTTCCGGCAAGACGCGAGTACTGGTTGAGCGTTATCTATCATTGCTGAACGCACATCCGGATTGGCCGCTGACCGCACTGGTGGCGATCACCTTTACGCAGGAAGCGGCTCAGGAGATGCGCGTCCGCGTGCGGCAGACACTGGAAAACAGCCTGCTGCAGACCAGTGACGCGCAGGCAGCACAGTCCCTGCGCGAGCGGCTGGCGCAGATGGATACCGCCCGCATCGGGACGATTCACTCGCTGTGTGCGACGATACTGCGGGCCAACGCAGCCGAGGCCGCGCTTGATCCTGGCTTTGGTGTTCTGGATGAAGTGCGGGCGCGCCTGCTGCTGGCCCAGGCCGTCGAGGCAGTACTGGCGGAACTGGCGGTTGATGATCCGGATGATCTGCTGCGGCTCGCGCAGGCGTATGACGAACGCGAACTGGTCGAAACGCTGGCGACGCCGTCGCTCGTTGCGCAGGATTTTTCCAGCGTGCCCAACGACACGGAATCGCTGCTGGATGGCTGGCGCAGCCACTGGCAGGCCCTGGCAGAGCGTGCGGTTAACACGATACGCACAGCGATTACCGAGCGTTATCACGCACCCGGTACAGATGGCAAAGCGCTGTCTCAGCGCTGGCAGGATGTCCATAACGCTTACGAGGCTTTGACGCTGCCTGATGCGACCCTGGACCAGCAGATCGACGTGCTGCGAGGGCTGGCCGGGATCAGCCTGCACGTGGGCCGGGTCAGCGAACAGCGTCAGACGGAGCGTGATGATCTGAAGTATATAGTCGGCGTTGCGCGCGAACTGATCGAGAGGATATATCCTGGCCCTGGGGACGACGATGCGCGTGCTGCTGACCTGCTGTTGGCCTGGGTCGGTATGCTGCGACGAGTGCAGGCGCGTTACGTTGTGCTCAAACAGACAGAGAGTGCGCTCGATTTTGACGACCTTGAAAAGTTGACGGCACGTCTGCTGCGAGAGCATCCGGCAGTGCGCGAACGCTACCGCAGCGGGGAGTTCCGGCATGTGCTGGTCGATGAATTTCAGGATACCAACGCCGCCCAGTGGGAGATCATCCAGGCCATTGCCGACGTTCATCAGCCGGGCAGTCTGTTCGTCGTTGGTGACCCCAAGCAGAGCATTTACGGCTTCCGTGGTGCAGATGTGAGCGTGTTTGGTCAGGTGCGGGATCAGATCACGCACGCACAGGGGCAGATGGTGCCGCTTTCGCGCTCGTTCAGGTCGCATCGCGGGTTAGTGAACGCGTTTAATGCATTGTTTGCCCAGATCATGCAGACGGACCCGGCAAGCCCGGTGGCAGCCTACCAGATCGCTTATGATACGCCGATGGACGCTCACCGTGACGACCTGCCGCAGCACGCCACTCTGAATCTGCTGCTGGTCGATAGTGATGCTGCGGATGATCGCGGTGAACGGCTCAATGCGGAGCAGAAGCGTCAGTGGGAAGCGTACGAGATCGGCAATCGCCTGAACCAGATGGTGGCCGAAGGGTGGCCGGTACAGGACAAAGCCAGCGGTCAGCCGCGCCCGATGAACTACGGCGACATGGCGCTGCTGTTCCGCAGCATGACGCATGTTGCGCTGTATGAAAATGTCTTCAAGGTGCTGCAGATTCCATATGTGACGCTGGCCGGGCGCGGCTTTTATGATCGGCAGGAAATATGGGATGTGCTGAATGTGCTGCGCGTGCTCGTCAACCCGGCAGATGAACTGGCGCTGGCGTCCGCGTTGCGCTCGCCGTTGTTTGCCTTCAGCGATGATCTGTTGCTGCTGCTGCGCATGTGGTGTCCGGAGGCGGATGACGTCGCCGTGCCGCCGTCGCTGTGGCAGGCCCTCTCGAAGGCGACCCGAGAACCAGGAATGCCGGAACTGGAATCGGTACACTGTGCGCAGATTAGCCGGGCGTGGGATGTGCTCTCTGCGCTGCAGCAACTGGCAGGGCGCGTGACCATCGCGGAACTGCTGCATCATCTGCTGGCACGTACGGGCTATCTGGCGATGTTGCAGTCACTGCCAGACGGGGCGCGCCGTCGACGCAATGTCGAGAAGCTGTTAAAGATCGCGGAGGACAGCGGCCTGGTGACGCTGGCGGCGTTCCTGCCATATATCGACAGCGTGCAGGAGGCGGATGTGCGCGAGGGCGAGGCCCTGCTGGAAGCGGAGAATGCCGTCCGGCTTATGAGCATTCATCGCAGCAAAGGGCTGGAATTCCCCGTCGTGTGTCTGGTGGATGCAGCCGCATCACAGCACAGCCGAAGCACGCCGCTGGTCATGCTGGATGAGTGCTACGGCATGTGCTGTAAGCTGCGTGACGAAGAGACCGGCGCGGTGGCTGAAAAACAGTCGTTTGCATACCGGATGGCGGTTGACGAGCAGAAGCAGCGCGAAGAGGCGGAGAGCCTGCGTTTGCTGTATGTGGCAGCGACCCGCGCACGGGATATGCTACTTGTCTCTGGCACTGCTCGCAAGCGCAAAGACGGCTGGTCAGCGAATGGTTGGCTTGGTCTGATAGTCGTCGCGGCAGGTCTACTCGATGAGGGCGATGGTGCGCTGCTGCCCGTGCCCGGGGCGGCGGATGCGCTGCTACACGTCGCTGTGCCGACATATGATCCTGAGCTGCCGCTGCGACTACAAGTCGGCAGCGCTGCATCACCAACGCTACCGATCGCTGATCCGGTCGCGCCGCCGCTAATGCAGGTGGTCGGCCAACCGCGCCGCGCACTGATCGGGCATATCACCGCCAGCCAGTTGATTGATCTCTACGAAGCTGATCAAGCGAAGGAGCCACAGGAACGCAGAAAGTATCGCCAGCGGCTCGTCTCGGACTCTGTGGACGATAGCCCTGTCTCTGCTGCACCGCGCACACGCCCCGCGAAGCCCCGCGTCACGGGACGGGTTATCGGCAATATCGTGCACGAGGCGCTGCGCTACTGGCACCTGCCGGAGACAACACCTGATCTGAACACTCTGCTGGAAACTTATGCATGGCAGCAGCATCTGACGGACACGACAGATATTGCCGATGCGGTTTCAAGCGCCCGTGAACTCCTTGTCCGGTTTGAGCAGAGCGAGCTGTGTGATTGGGTGCGACAGTCGAAAGCGCGGCGTTTCCCGGTGTATCATGAGCTGCCGTTCATGCTGCGACGGACTCCGCGTCTGATCCACGGCATGATCGATCTTGTGTTTCAGCGGACGTCCGGCGAGTGGTTGATCGTGGACTACAAGACCAGCTATGTACCGGAGGGTCGCCAGCCGCAGGCACTCGCACGGCATATGGCGGATCACTTCACGCTGCAGGTCGGCGCATATGCGGAGGCGTTGACGCATCAGCTTGGCGGGCATGTGCCGGAGGTCTACGTGCATTACGTGCGCTATAATCACGCGGTGCGCGTCCCGGCGGCGATTTGGCGTGAGAAATTCGCGGCGCTGGATGCGGTCATTGACGATGTATTGGGAGACTAAGCCATGCTCAGGCGATTGATCGGCCCCCTGCCAGAGTGGGCCCGGCCAGACTATCCGCTGCTGCGTTATGCGCTGCAATCCTATCGCCCGGATACGTCACTCAATGCGCGGGTGAATCGGGTGCTGCTGGCAGTCGTCGTCCTGAGTGTTCTGATTGTCGCCGGCTATTTCATCGCGACGGATGGATTGCAACAGTCACAGCCGGGTATCAATATTGCAGAGAGCCTGTGGCGGATCGCTTACTGGCCAGCTTTCGTCGTGCAGATCGTCGTTATGGTGCTGGGGTTTTCCCTGGGGCTGGGCGTGGTTGATGCGGAGCGCCGCCGTCAGACCTGGGATAATCTCCGTGCGACGGAGCGCGGCGCGGAAATGGCCCTGAGAACCCGCTGGCTAGCCGTCTTCTACCGGCTGCGCAGTCTCCTCATTCTGCTGATCGGCGTGCGCGTGCTGCTGGTTTTGGGCGTACTCTATCAACTGACATCGCATCGCGGCGCTTATCTTGATCTGTTGACGGCGAACCTCGTCCCGGCGATCAGCCTGCCCGTTGGCGTGGTCCTGCTGGCGGCTCTGCTGACGGCGGCGTTTCTGCTGCCGCTGACTTCGGTCGGCGTGGTGATCGCGCTGGGCCTCTGGGTATCGGTGACGGTGCGCGGCCGCGCCTATGCGGGCATTATTCAGGTGATCTGGATAGGCATGCACGTGCTGGTCGTCGTCGTGCTGACGCTGGCAATGTCACGTTTTGCGGCTGGGACGCTGGCCGTGCCGGAGCCGCTCGCGCTGCTGCTGACAGGGTTCCATGCGGCGCTGGGCGATTGGGGCCTGTACCTCATAAACCTCAGTCAGGCGGGCGAAATCTGGGCGATTGTGCCTTTCAGCGTTTTGTTAGGGCCGGTCCTGTTGATCGTTGTCGCGTTACAGGCGGCCCTGGCGGATGGTCTGCTGGCGGCGTCAGTGCGACAGGCACAGCGCTCAGAGTAATTACAGCGCGTTCTTGCTGATGACGAACTCCGCCGTGGCGGCGTTGGTCGCCAGGGCGACATCATGCACATTGCAGATACGCATCAGCGTTTGAATATCAGGATCGTGTGGGTGCTTGCCAAGCGGATCCACGAAGAAGAATACAGCTTCAATTTCGCCTTCTGCCACCTTTGAAGCGATCTGGGCATCGCCGCCTTTGGGGCCGGAGAGCATCTTATGGACGCGCAGTCCGGTCTTTTCTTCGATGAGTGTCCCGGTGGTGTTGGTGGCGACGAGCTCGTAGCGCTCGAGCACGTCGCGGTGCTGGAGCACAAAAGCCAGCATATCGGCTTTTTTGCCGTCGTGAGCGATGAGAGCAACCGTTTTGCGTCCTTCTTCCAAGACCATACGAGCGTCCTATGCGGATTTGACTGAAAAAGTATCGCGGCGCAGACGGGTCAGGCGGGCACCGATGGCGAAATGATTAGTGTAGAACGATGGCCCGAATAAGCGTGAGAAGCGTGTGTTGCGCTTAAGCGCTTCCTGATAGTGGTTTTCGAGCTGGCTCATAATGCTTGACCAGGGGCGCATCTCCGCATAGGCGCGGGCCTGGTATCCCATCTGAAGACGGAGAGTGGGGTTTTCCACGAGGCGGCGCGCCGCCTGGGCAAAGGCTGCCGGGTGGTGGTCGCAGATGAAACCTGTCACGCCTTCCTGGATATGGTCACTGGCGGCGCCCTCCCGTGTCACAATCACCGGCAGGCCGCTGGCCATGGCTTCCTGTATCACCTGACCGAAGGTCTCGTTCGGCCCAGGGAAGATAAAGGCATCGGCACTGGCGAACGCCTCACTCAGCTCCTCGCCGACCATGTAGCCCGTGAAGAACGTATTCGTCCCCGCGAACAACGTCTCAAGGGGTTCGCGCATAGCGCCATCGCCGATGATGGTCAGCGCGACGCCCGGTACGCGTGTGACCCCGATCAGGTCGTCAACGCGTTTTTCGTTCGCCAGCCGGCCCACGTAGATCATCAGCACACTGTTGGGATCGCGTCCGTTCAGCAGACGTGCGCGCATGGATGTCGTGGCATTCGATGGGTTGAAACGCTCGATATTTACGCCCCGTCCCCAGATGCGCAGTCGCCGGAATCCGGCGCTATGCAGTTCATTCTGGACGCGGTGCGTCGGTACCAGGTTGATGTGGCAGCCATTGTGCAGGTAACGCAGCCAGTTGCGGATCGGCGCGGAAAGCATGGGCGTGCCATAGTGAACGGCGTAACCTGGCAGGTCGGTCTGGTAGTTGGCGACGACGGGAACGCCCAGGTGGTGCCCGGCAGCCATACCGCTGACGGTCATCAGGGCCGGGCTTGCCAGGTGAATGAGATCCGGCTTGAACGCTTCCAGACGACGCATAATGAGCGGGTGTGGCAGCGCCATCCGTGTTTCCGGGGCGCGGGGGATGGAAATCGAGGGCAGAGCAACGACCTCACTCGGGCCGACGCGCGGGACGGCAGTATCAGGCGCGAAGACCAGAACCTCGCGCCCGGTTTGTTGCAGATAACGGATCGTAAGATAGGTTGTTTTGCTGACGCCATCAACCTTAGGCAGGAACGCCTCTGTCAGTACGGCGACGCGCTTTACTGGTGCCCGGTAGGCAGGCTCGCCTGATTTGATGAGTTCGTACTCACCGAATAGATCATCGCCTTGCGCTGTGTCGCGTGCCGCAAATAGCCGACGTACTCGCTGATCGACCATGTGTTTCCTTCGCTTTTCGTGAGCCGTTGGCAGAGCGCATTACGAAGATCGATGGCGGTCGAGCCAGGGAAGCGGGTCACGCCGCTGCCAATTGCGCCAAGTGTATGTGCGTCGCTGCTGCCAGTCCTTGCGACATCGATTCTATTCAGGAGCTGGCGTGCTGTCCAGTTGCTGCCTGGTGTTACTACGCCGGCATTATAGACTTCGATGGCATCAATACCTGATTCTTCTAACACTGTCGGGTTACGCCAGTAACGCAATGCGTTACGCCGGCTGACTTCGATTTCAACGTGAAAGGGGTGCGCGAGCACCGCCAGACCGCCCGCTTCGTGGATAGCAGCCACAGTCTCTGTGAGGTCAAGTCCCGATGGAATCATCTGTGTGACCCACAAGGCCAGAACATGCCCGGCACAACTGCTGACTTCCAGACCAGGAACGATATCAAACGGATACCGGTCGCGCTGCTCGTAAGCCCAGAGGCTCGCGTCGAGATTGTCATGATCGGTAATGGCAATGACGGAGAGGTGAGGGCGTCGCACGGCGACGAAGCTGAGAAGTTCGGTGACGGTCGGTTTACCATCGCTGGCGGTGGTGTGCATGTGCAAATCGGCGTAGCCCTGGGGCTGCATATGGTGGATGTCCCCTTGATGGATTAACACACGAGGTCAAGCTTAAACGCCTACTGTGAACATCCCGTTAATTGTTTATAGGCGGTTGCGTTAAGGCTTGACGCAACCTTGTGCAATGGCTTGTGTCGTGTGGCAAATCATGTGGTAAATCGTGGGGTGAATTGTAGTGCGCTGCGAACGCCATGTATCAGGAGCCAACCAAGCCAACCCTGAGTCGTCGGCTGGCTCCTGATGATGGTGGCTTATTGTGGCGGCAGCGTCAGCATGTACGCGATCAGGTCGTAAATCTGCGTGTCGTTGAGGACGCCGTCCAGCCCGTAGACCGGCATCTGCTGTGCCTGATCCGCATATTCGGGGACGATGTACGCCTGCGAATCGTGGATCGAATTATAGAGATAAGTCAGCGTACCTTCACCCGCGACGCGCTCATCAGCGCGATCTGCAATGCCGACCAGGGAGGGACCAATACCGCTGACTGGCTCAGCGACATTATGGCAGTTAGAGCAGGCCCACTGCTGGCCGTCCGGGAGTTCGATAGTCTGATTGAACAGGGTCTCACCATTGGAGGCGGAAGCCAGACCAATCCAGAATTCCAGTTCTGATTCGCGCTCAACGTCGATCTCTGCCTGTTGTTCATCCGTTTCAGCCTGGTCTTCGGCTGCTTCCGGGGTTGTATCTACGGTGGCTTCAGTCGGTGCCTCGGTCGGTGCTTCGGTCGGTGCTTCGGTCGGTGCCTCGGTTGGCGCTTCAGTCGGTGCCTCGGTTGGCGCTTCAGTCGGTGCTTCGGTTGGCGCTTCGGTTGGCGGGATGGTCGGTGCCTCGGTTGGCGCTTCGGTTGGCGGGATGGTCGGTGCCTCGGTGGGTGCTTCGGTTGGCGTTTCCGTTGGCGGGATGGTCGGTGCCTCAGTGGGTGCCTCGGTTGGCGTTTCCGTTGGCAGGATAGTCGGCTCTACAGCGACAGCCTCGCCGTCGCCGATGACTTCGGCCTCGACAGTCGCGGTGGGCTGGTCATAGAAGGGGGTAGCGGGCGTTCCACAGGCAGCCAGCAGGCTGGCAATTACCAGCAGCAGCCCGAAAGTGAAAAGTCGTTTCATAATAAATCTCGCCTGAAAACTCGTCGATAAGTCGCGTTGATGGTGGCTTTGTGAACTGCTGAACAAGCGTGCTCAGTATACCTATGTGTGTCGTTGGTGGCAACAGTCCGGTAAGTTGGGGAAGTCGGCATTGTGAGGGTTGCATTGACGCTGTATTGGGCTTTCGATACAATGGTGCCGCTCTGTTGGGATAAAGTTGAAGGTCTGTCTTAATGCGATACCACATCTGGACAATGGGTTGTCAAATGAACGTCGCCGACTCGCAGCGGCTGGCCTCCGAGCTGGAACGGTTGGGGCACCAGTCATCAGAGGACCCGGATGCGGCGGACATTTATGTGGTCAATACGTGTGTTGTCCGGCAGAGTGCAGAGGACAAGGCGTTCAGCCGTCTCAACATCCTTAAGGGACTGAAAGAGAAGAATCCTGATAAGATTATCGGCGTGATGGGCTGTCTGGTTGGCGTGCGCGATCCGCTGGCGCTGCGCCAGAAACTGCCCTACGTGGATGTATTCATGGCACCCTCGGAGCCAGAGCCGATGGTGAGTTTTTTGAGCGATCGTCAGGTCGAAGCCGAAGTGATCGCGGACGAAGCCGCCGCACGTGCTGAGCGCGATGCGATCCAGGATGGCGAAATTATCCTGCCACTGCACGAACGCGGCAACCTGATCACCGCGCACGTGCCGGTCGTCTATGGCTGCTCACATGCCTGTACGTTCTGCATCATTCCGTTCCGGCGGGGTGTGGAGCGCAGCCGCAGCGTAGGCGAGATCGTGGCGCATGTACGCAGCCTGGTACAACAGGGCGTGAAGGACATCACGCTGTTGGGGCAAATTGTCGATCGCTATGGCAAGGATATCCCGGACGGCCCCGACCTGGCCGACCTGCTGCACGTGGTGCATGAGGTCGCCGAGGAAGTTGACCTGCCGCGCATCCGCTTCCTGACCAGTCATCCCAACTGGATGACAGACAAGCTGCTGGAGACCGTTGCTGAGCTGCCGCGTGTCATGCCAGTGATCGAAGTGCCGGTGCAGGCGGGCGATGACGACGTCCTGGCGAATATGCGGCGCGGTTACACCAATGCGCAGTACCGTCGTCTGGTGGAGCGTATCCGCAAGAAGATACCGGGTGTGGCCATTCATACAGACATCATCGTTGGCTTCCCGGGTGAGACGGAAGCACAGTTCATGCAGACGTATGAACTGCTGGCAGATCTCAAACTGGATAAAGCACATCTGGCACGCTATAGCCCCCGACCGCAAACGGTCAGCGAGCGTCGCATGGTGGACGATGTGCCGGAAGACGAGAAGAAGCGTCGCCATCAGATGCTGGAAGAACTGCAGGCGCAGGTCGTCGGTGAGGTCAATCAGCGGTTCCTGGGGCAGACGGTGGAAGTGCTGGTCGAGGACCAGCATAAGGGGAAATGGCGTGGTCGTACGCCGCACAATAAACTGGTCTTCTTTGAGAGTGATCAGGATATGAGAGGCCAGCTTGTTGACGTAGAAATCACCTGGACAGGTCCCTGGAGTATGCAGGGACGTCTGCCAGCCGTGCAGCCAATCCCGGATGTCATCCCGGTGATTGCCGGATAAGGCTCTGAATGGTTCGTTTAACATTTGCCATCGCGCTTGTGCAGGGCTAAAATGATGAGCGGTATTGACGCTCATATGGGTATATTTGCCCGCTGTTCGACGCGGCATCGTCAGGTTACTGAGCTGGCTTAGCCAGATGCTCAGACAAACCGTGTCGAGCAACGTCGCAGACCAGTCACGACCACCGCACGGGCGCTTACCGTATCAGGACGTGTAATCGGCCTGTTACGGGCAAAGCGAAACATCCTGTTTCACTGTGCGTAGCGGATTGACCTATTGGAGGCCAGGCGTATGCCCGCTGAGAGGAAAAAGTCAGGATATTACTACCCCAATAAATTTGCACGCCTGACCATCGGTGCGATGCAAGAAGTCATGGGCGAAAACGGTTTAAATGCCATCCTCAATCTGGCGGGCCTGTCGGACTATATCGGCAACCATCCCCCGGATAACCTCGAGAAAGAATTCGACTTTGCAGATTACACCGCGCTAAATATGGCTCTTGAAGAGATGTACGGGCCGCGTGGCGGTCGTGGGCTGGCGTTACGCGCTGGACGCACGATCTTTGCAGGTGGTCTGCGCGCATTCGGTGCGCTGGCTGGTGTTGGCGATCTCGCCTTTAAGGTGCTGCCACTCAATGCGAAGCTGCGCGTTGGCGTGCCTGCCCTGGCGAACATCTTCATGCAGTTCTCGGATCAGATCTCCAACGTGTACGACGAAGGCAGCGATAAGATCATCTACACGCTGGAACGCTGCCCGATGTGCTGGGAGCGCAAAGCGGATCGCCCGGTGTGCTTTATGGGCCAGGGACTTCTTCAGGAAGGCCTGCGCTGGCTCTCTGGCGGCAGCGAGTTCAAGGTCGATATGGATACCTGTATCGCCAAGGGTGATGACATAGGTCGCTACGCCATTTATAAAGAGCCGATCAGCTAACGCGACAACATCTGATACGACATCTATACGGATATACCAGCAGCACTCCATATCCCGGAGTGCTGCTTTGGCTTCGACGTCAGCCTGCCGTGGTGCGGTCATGGCCCGATCGTCGTGGAAACTCGCACGGCGGCAGATTTGTCTGCGGTGTGTTGTGATACAATACCGTTAGTATCGATAAGAATCGCGGTAATCACACGGTTGAACATCTGCATGGGGTAAAGTGTATCCGCGAAAAGGGAGGGGAGCGCAGATGCGCGGCTGGTTCTTTTTGATCGGACTGGTATTACTCACACTCAGCGGATGTAACCTGGGCGCACCCGATCCTACTGCGGAACCCATCATTCCCACATTTGAGACGGTTGAGCCTTCAGGGCGGCCACGCGTGGTCATCGTGTCACCGAGCACGGGCGCAGAGTTCAATGTAGACGAGCGCGTGCTGGTGAGCGTCAATGCGACGGACACGATCGGTGTCACGCGCGTACAGCTCTCTGCGAACGGCACGATCGTCAAAACAGTCTCTTCAGAATCTATCGCTGGTGAGCCGACGCTGACGGCTGTACTCGACTGGACACCGCGTACTACGGGGCAATATGATCTCGAAGCGGTTGCTTACCGTGGCAGTGTCGCCAGTGATCCGGCTGAGATCAACGTTCTGATCCGTGAGGAGACGCAGGTCATCATCACGAATACGCCGGGTACGACGGGCCCGATTATCCCGGATGACGGTGTTTGTCGGGCGCTGACTAATGTCAACCTGAACTTCCGCAGTACACCCACAACCGCACAGGATAACGTCGTCACCGTATTGCCTGCCGGGACGCTGGCCCCAATCATTGCGCGGCTGCCGGATAACAGCTGGTGGAAACTGCAATACGGCGGGTTGGTTGGCTGGGTGAGCGCACAGTTCACGACGAATTATGGTAACTGCTCATTTGTGCCGATCGAATTTGTTGCCACAGCGACCCCAACGCTCACGCGGACGCCGACACCCACCCCGACGACCACGCTGACGCCGACGATTGCCAATACGGTGCCGCCCAGTCTGCCTGATCTGGTGGTGCCGAACATCGTGCTTGAAGACGATCCTGTCATCCCCAGTGGTGAAACGGAAGTCACGATCACCATTGCGGTCACGGTGACCAATATCGGGATCGGGGCAAGCGGTACGTTTGAATCCACAATCCGCATTGAAGGTGTTGATTATGATCTGGGTGCGGTATCCGGCCTGGAACCGGGTCAGAGCGTCGTCCTGGTCACGGATTATACCTTCACGGCAGCGGGAGATTACGACGTGCGCGTTGATGTTGACCCTGCTGATGACGTTAATGAAATCAGCGAGATCAACAACCGTGGCGATATCACTATCACGGTGACGGCAGAGTAAGTGGGCTGATCGGGCGGGTGTATGCGCATGGAAATGTGCATAGGCTCGTCCGGTTCTGTACAATGGGGACGATACGGCAGCGTCCAACGCGGAGAAGTTCTTTGTGTTCACGGTAAAACGCATCATCCTCATTACGCAAAATGCTGAATTCGCCCTGAATGCCACCCAACTCAATGTAAAGGGTGAGTACATGGTGTCGCATTTCAGCTCGGCGCGTAATGCGTTAGCGCATCTGCGTAACAATCCCCAACATGCTGCTATTGTGGATTTCAGTGTGCCGGATATGCCAGGTGCTGACGTCGTGCAGGCGATGCGCCGCATGCAGCCGGATATTGCAATACTGATCGCACCGGATAATCGCACGGTGCGTCGCGAGACAGAGCCGCTGAATATTCAGGCCTATATACAGATTCCACTCTCTTTGCGGCAGTTGATTCCGGCACTGCAGACCGCCATCAAGACCATGCACGACGCACTGCCAGATACGGTCATGGCCCCGGCGATCAGTCCCCCGCGCGTGGAGAAAGACAAGACGGATGAAGTCCCCAAGCCGCCCATGCCGCGCCCGCACGATCAAACGCAGGGCCAACCCCCTGTGGCTGAATCCAAGCCAGAAACCAGATCATCGGAGCCACCCCCACCGCCAGAGCTAACCCAGCCCGCGCCGCCTGCTGTGCCGCCTGCTGTGCCGCCTGCTGTGCCTGAACCAAAATCGCCGCTGCCGATTTTCGAGCGCCTGAAGGCGGAGGAACCGCCGCTGCCGAACTTCGAACAGAGCGCAACAGTGCGCGATCTCATCGATAACCTGGGTGATCGTGACCTGGGTGGTCGTGCTGGTGCGCCGCGCAGTGCATCGCCGGACATGCCGCCACCGCCGCCCCTGCGTGACAAACAACGCTCACAGATACCTGCTGCGCTCATTCTGGAACGGGCGACGGATGATTCAACGCCGCTGGATGGTTTTTCCATCACGCAGTTTATGGCGCGCCTGCGTGATGATCTCCCGGAAGGGGAGATCAAGATCATGCCGCTGCCGTCCTGGCTGGCTGATGCTGAGCGTTACATTCGTGAGCCGGACTTCCTGCCGGAGTTCCTGCCGGAAGACCTGCCAGAGCCGCCGCTGACGTACACATCATCGGTGACGGCGCTGCATGATGCAGTCGATATTGAAGAAGAACCGGACGACTGGCATACCGAACGTATGGAGCCGCTGGTGCGTTCCCGTCCGTCTGAGCCAGACGACGTTGTTGAGCTGTCACCTGAATTCACTGGGTCACAGGCAGAGCCTCAGCCGCAGCCACAACCGGAAGCGGAGCCAGAGCCAGAACCGGAGCCGAAGCCAGAAGCAGCGCGTCCTCCAACTGTCGTCATGCTGGAGGAGCGCCGGGCCGCTGCCGCACCCCCACCGGAGGTGATGCCGCAGGCGGCTGCTGCCACGCCCGAAGAAGCTTATTTCGCCCGGATCGCGCTGGCACTGACCCAGGTCTCTGTCGATGTGGCGGCGGATAGCACACTGCTCGCACGTAGCGGACAGCTCGTCGCCAGGGCAGGTGCACTGCTGCTTGAGGATATTGAGGAACTGCTGCCACAGATCAGCCCGGACTGGATGAGCAATCCTGGCCAGGGACGGGTGCGGTTCGTCCATCAGGAGAGCACGGGTACAGATTTTATGTTGTTCTCGTGCGAGACGGATGGGGATTTCGTGCTGTCGTTGTTGTTTGCCGGGGCACAGCCGATCAGCGTAATTCGCGATCAGGCGCTGCGGCTTTCAGAAGCGTTGGTCGAAGTCCCTGAACTAGAAGAAATCGAGGCTGAACCTGAGATCGAAGCCCCGGTCGTTGACGATCGCGCAGAGCCAGATAACCAGGCTGAAGCCACTCCTGCTGACGAGATCGCAGAGGCTGTGCCGCCCGAAACAGTGGAACCTGTCGCAGATGTGCCGCGCGAGCCGCTGACCTTCCTGTGGATGCTGCGTGACGCTTCGATGGTCATCCCGGAGGGCATTGCGCGCGAGATCGGGCAGGCATTGATTCAGCAGCTGCGGCAATCGCAATGGCAGGTGGAGCAGCTCATCATCGATGAGGACTACGTCGCCCTGTATGCGCTGGTCCCGGGTGAACGCCTGGGCGGTCAGAAAGAGATCCGCGAATTGCTGGGTATGAGCGCCGAACTCATGCAGCAGTATGATCCGTCACTGGACCGGGCGCTGCTATGGGATGATAGTTATCTTGTGCTCGCCCCGGGGCGAGAGCTGAACACGGAAGATATCCAGCATTTCATCCGTTTTGTACGTGGCTGAAGCCGTCGCAGCACATCCTGTCGTCTGCTATAATCGCTCATACGTTCGTATCACACAACCCTATGCGTGAGGATATTATGCCCGATCGGCCTGTACTGTATCTGATCGATGGACACGCCGTTGCCTATCGCCAGTATTATGCCTTCTCACGGTCTAAGCGCCCGATTACGACATCCAGCGGCGAGCCAATCGGGGCCGTCTATGGTTTTACACGGGCGCTGCTGGATATTGTGGAAACGCGCCAGCCGAAATATCTGGCAGTGTGCTTTGACGAGGGTCTGAGCGCCCGCGATGAGTGGTATGAGGAATATAAAGCCACGCGGGAGAAGATGCCGGACGAGCTTGTAACGCAGCTAAAGCGTATCAAACAGGTAGTGTCGGCGTTCAATATCCCCATTGTGACGCGCAAGGATACAGAAGCCGATGATGTCATCGGCACGCTGACACGTCAGGCGGAGCAGCGCGGCGTGGATGTCTTCATCATCACCGGTGACCGTGATCTGCTGCAACTGCTGACGCCCAACGTGCGCGTACAACTGCCAGGGGGGCCAGGTCAGCCGGATGTGGTCTATGACATCCCCGCGTTTGAAGCGCGCTATGGATTGCAGCCGCCGCAGTTGATCGACCTGAAAGCGCTCATGGGCGATAGCTCCGACAATGTGCCGGGCGTCAAAGGGGTGGGCGAGAAGACGGCTACCAGGCTGCTGCAGCAGTATGAGACGCTCGATAACATCTATGCACATCTGGATGAAATCACTGGCAGCACGCATGACAAGCTGGCCGCTGACAGGGACATGGCATATCTCAGCCGGCGGCTGGTGACGATCATGACTGACCTGGATGTAGAACTGAATCTGCATGCGTGCATCGCCCGCGATTATGACCCGATGCAGGTTGATCAGCTCTTTGCCGAACTGGAGTTCAACGCGCACCGCCAGCAGTTCCGGGCGATGCATCCCGGTTTTGATTTTGATCCCTCGCCGGAAGTCCACACCATCATCGTCGATGACGCACAGAAGCTCGCGGAACTGGTCAGCGTGCTTGAACAGGCAGAGACAATCGCGTGGGACACTGAGACGACCAGCGTTGATCAGATGTCGGCGGAACTGGTAGGAATTTCGCTGGCCGTCAACGGCGAGACGGGCTATTACGTGCCGGTGGGTCATGTTGGTGAGGGGCAGGGGACTTTGTTCGCCCAGCCAGCGGCAGATCAGCTGCCGTTGGAAACAGTCATTGATGCGCTGCGTGGACCGTTGACCAACCCGAACATAAAGAAGGTCGCACACAACGCGACGTATGATCTCGTGATGATGCAGCGCTATGGGATTGACGTGACGCCGGTGAGCTTCGATACGATGGTTGCGGAGTGGATCCGTGATCCGATCAGCAATAACCTGTCGCTGAAGCGTTTCGCACTCAGCGCACTGGGTGTGACCATGGTTGAAATCTCGGACCTGATCGGGACGGGTAAGAAGCAGATTCCGATGTCGCAGGTTGCTATTGCGGACGCCGCACCTTATGCCGCCGCGGACGCGGCTATCACTTACCGCGCCTACGAGTATCTGAAACCCCGACTGGCCGAGCAGGAAGTCGAAGAGATTTACTATCGGCTGGAAGTACCGATGATTCCGCTAATCGCAGCTATGGAGCAGGCCGGTGCGCTGCTCGATCTGCCGTTCCTGTCGCACATGAGCGCCAACCTGCAAGCTGATATCGACCGGCTCGAAGCCGAAATCCGCGATGTGGCAGGGGTGGAGAAATTCAACGTCAATAGTCCGAAGCAGCTCAACGAAGTGTTATTCGAGCGGCTCGCGTTACCGGTCGAGGGCCTGCGCAAGACTTCACAGGGATACTCTACGGATGTAGCGACATTAGAGTCCCTGCGCGCGGCACACCCGATTGTGCCGCTGATTATGGAGTATCGCGAGCTGACGAAACTCAAAGGGACGTATGTTGACGCGCTGCCGGAACTGGTCAATCCACGGACGGGGCGCGTGCATACCAGCTACAATCAGACCGGGACCTCGACCGGGCGCTTCAGCAGCAGTAATCCGAATTTGCAGAACATCCCCATCCGCACGGAACTGGGTCGCGAGGTGCGGCGGGCTTTCATCGCACCAGAGGGCAGCAAGCTGCTGGCAGTCGATTACAGCCAGATTGAGCTGCGCGTGATGGCCCATATCAGCGGCGACGAAGGATTGCGCGAAGCGTTCCGGCAGGGGCAGGATATCCATCGAGCGACCGCGGCAGCGGTAAACGGCGTTGATCCGGAAGCTGTCACTTATGAACAGCGCAGCTTCGCCAAACGGGTGAACTTCGGCCTGATGTACGGCATGGGCGCGTTCCGTCTGGCGCGCGACAGCGATCTGACGCTGGCAGAAGCGGAAGCCTTCATCCGCACGTACTTTGAGCGCTTCCCGGGTGTGAAGCGCTATGTAGATGATATTGAGCGGCGTGCGCGGCGTGATGGCTATGTGACGACACTCATGGGACGTAAGCGATTCTTCCCGAATCTGCATCAGAACCAGATGGGGCAGCAGGCCGCCGCCGAACTGCGTGCGGCGATCAACATGCCGATTCAGGGCACTGCGGCGGACATCCTAAAGCTGGCGATGCTCAGGCTGTATGAAGCTCTTAAGAAGCGTGGCACGGCAGCGCGGATGATCCTCCAGGTGCATGATGAACTGGTGCTGGAAGTCCCGGATGATGAACTGGAAGCGACCACGGCGCTCGTCGTCGAGACGATGGAAAACGCTTATCCGCTGGATGTGCCGCTTGTGGCGAATGCCAGCGTCGGCCAGAACTGGCTGGATATGAGTGACGTTTCGTGATGTGACTGTTTCTTCATGCATGCAGGATTTCGACATGAATTCGGTTTGTTTCTAAAAGCTTGTGGCCTATGCTATACTCACAACAACTGAGGGTGAATATCTCGTAATCGTCCCTGGCGAGTCTGACGTTGTGCCCAACAACTGCTCTGCCACCTTTTCCGGAAAGTACGCTCTCACTGATGAAACATCTGCTTGATCTGGCGAGCTGGTCGACGGAGGAGCTGGAACACCTGCTGCGACTGGCGGTGCATCTTAAAATGGAATGGCAGTCCGGAGGGAATCGTCCGGTGCTGCAAGGCAAACTGCTGGCGATGGTCTTTCAGAAGCCATCGCTGCGGACGCGGGTCTCGTTTGAAGTCGCCATGAAGCATCTCGGCGGTGACGCGCTGATGCTGGGGCCGCAGGAGATCGGCCTGGGTAAGCGCGAGAGCATCGCGGATGTTGCCCGGGTGTTATCGGGTTATGTTCAGGGGATTATGGCGCGCGTCTTCGATCATTCGCACGTGGTCGAACTGTCGCAGTATGCGAGTGTGCCCGTGATCAATGGCCTGAGTGACGATACGCATCCCTGCCAGGCGATGGCCGATATGCTCACAATTCATGAGCGATTCGGTCAACTTAAGGGGCTAAAGTTGGCGTATATTGGGGATGGGAATAACGTTGCGACTTCACTGCTGTATGCAGCGGCGCATTTCGGGCTGGATTTCGCCATCGCCGCCCCGGAAGGCTATGAGCTGCCGGAGCGCGTTCGCGAAATCGCCGCGCCACTGATCGCCCGCAGTGGTATCCACGTCGAAGCGATGGATGATCCGCAGGCGGCTGTACGGAATGCGCATGTGATCTACACGGATACGTGGGTCAGTATGGGGCAGGAAGAAGAAACTGCGGCGCGTCGTGCGACGTTTGCGCCTTATCAGGTGAATGAGGCGCTGGTCGCTGCTGCGGACAAAGAAGCGATTGTTTTGCACTGCCTGCCAGCGCATCGCGGCGACGAGATTACCGACGCGGTGACCGATGGGCCGCACTCGCGTATTTTTCAACAGGCAGAAAATCGCTTACATGCACAGAAAGCGATACTTGCACATTTGATGGGTTAGCCGGAGTTGCTGACGAATGCTGGATAAACCCATGCCCAATAATCCGCGTGATGACGACGGCAAACAGGATGCTGATGCCTTCGCTGATGCGTTCGGCGATATGTTCGACGAGGCCGAAGATCAGGATGAGGCGGTCACTGCGAACGACATGGACTTCGAGACTGCGATGGCGGGCGGCCTGGTGCCGGACGACGTCCTGGCGCAGATGCTGGCCGATGAAGAAGAAGAGGAAGACGACGAAGACGAATTTCCTCAGCAATCAGCGGAAATCATGTTCGGACAGTATATGGAAGCCGGGCATGATGCGGCCTGGAATCACGACTGGACAGCCGCTATCGAAGCCTATACACGCGCCGTGCAATTGCGCCCCGATGAGCCTGATGCACACATCAATCTCGGCCTGGCGCTGCTCAATAACGGGCAGCTGCCGCAGGCGCTGAAGGTGTATAAACGTGCTCATCAGCTGGCACCGGATGACCCGCTGCCGCTTGAGCGCAGTGCCGATGTCCTGGAGCGCATGGGGCAACTCCGCGAAGCCGCCCAGCAATACATCAAGGTTTCGGATGTGTATCTGGCGCAGCGCGACCTGGATAAAGCGATTGGCAACTGGGAGCGAGCAACACAACTTACGCCCGGTCTGGTAAGCGTCCATGCGCGCCTGGCCCAGGCATATGAGCGCATCGGCGACAAAAAGCAGGCTGTGCGCGAGTACCTGACGCTGGCGTTCAACTTTCAGCGGCTGCAAGATACCGAAAAAGCGATTCGTTCTACGGAGCGTGCACTGCGGCTCGAGAAGAACAACCCGCAGGTGCTGAATACGCTGCGTGCCCTCAAATCCGGCGGTCAGGTGGTGCTTCCTGCGGAGATGACGCGTCGCAACGCGCCGCAGCCTACGCCAACAACTGCCGAAACTCCGCTGGAACCGATGCTAAACCCACTGGAAGCGCTCGACGAGGACGCCGCGGCGCACCCACTCGGACCAATGGGCGAAGCGCTTGAGCTGGCGCTGGTCATGCTCGCGGATCATGTGATGGAGAGTGGGCTTGCAGCCTATGCCATGCCGACCCTGCAGGGTATGGAACAGCACCGTCAGGGCAATCACCAGGAAGCAATAAAGGCCTATGAGCAGGCCATCAAAGCAGGCCTGAAACATCCCGCACTGCAAATGAGCCTGGGGGGTCTGCAGGTGCTGACCGAGCAACCTCAGGAGGCGCTGAAGCATCTGTCACAGGCGCTGGTTGTGCCCCAGCTAAAGGCCGGGGCGCTGCATGGGATGGGGCAGGCCTATGCCCGCCTCGGCGAACCGATGAACGCCGCACGTAATCTGATCGAGGGCCTGCGTGCGGTTGATACCAGCCTCGCCATCAGCGAGAATGAACTGGATGATCTGCAGGCGTTTTATGATCGTCTGCTGGCGGATACGCAGAAAGCCAAAGTTGCCGATCTTGAGATCGGCAATAAGCGCTTCATGCAGCTGCTCAGAGGCACCGACTGGAAGCAGCGCATCGCTGACACGCGCCGTAATCTGGACGAAATGCTGACCCTCTCGCAGAGTTCCGGACCAGGTGGCGAACTCATCAGCGTTTTCATGCAGGAGGGCGGCGAGCGACTACCTGAGGCGATCACGACGATCGAGAACTATATTCGTCAGGGCCTGTATACGCTTGCTATGGATGAAGCGCATTACACCATAGAACGATCGCCACAATATCTGCCGGTACACGTCCGCATGGCTGAGGTCATGATGAAAGAAGGGCGCATCCGCCAGGCGATCAATAAGTACAACACCGTGGCGCGCTCTTACATGGTGCGCGGTGAGAACGATCGGGCTGCCTCAATCCTGCAGATGGTGCTCGAGATGGCTCCATTAGATGTCGATGTGCGCGTCAGCCTGATCGAATTGCTGGAGAGCGAGGATCGCATGCTGGAGGCGCTCGACCAGTATATTGCACTGGCGAATACCTATCAGCAGCTCGGTGATTTTGAGATGGCGAACCAGACCTATTCAGCCTGTGAGCGCCTCGCTCGGCGTCTGGAAGCGCCCACGTCGAAGCTCGTCGAGATCAAGCAGCACCTGGCAGATATCAGTCAGATGCGCCTGAATACGCGACAGGCACAGCGCGTGTATGAAGAAATCCTCGAGCTGGAGCCGGATAACGAGAAAGCGCTGCGTGCGCTGATCGACGTATACTATACACAGGGTAACAACGTTGAAGCGGCCCGGCGCGTTGATACCTTACTCGGTGTTTATGCCAAAAATGGTAAGGTGAAAGAAATCGCGAGTATGCTGGAATCGCTGGTACGGGGTAATCCTTCTGACACGGGGCTGCGCACGCGGCTGGCGTCGTTCTATCGCAAGACTGGTCAGGTGCAAAAGGCCATTGAACAGCTCGACGCACTGGGTGAATTGCAACTGGATGCGGGCCTGACGCGCGATGCAGCGGCGACCATACGTCAGATCATCGCACTGAAGCCGGACCGCCTCGATGACTATAAGCGTCTGCTATCGCAGCTAAGTCGCTAGACATAAGTTGTATGTTTGTTTTATCGCGGCGAACCTGAGCGCGTTGTCGTTGGTAAATGGCGCGCTGTCATTGTCGTGATAGTTGATTGTGATGGGTTGTAGTGGAACAACTCCTCTGGACCATACGCACGTTACAGCCAACGGATGTCCTCGACATTCTGATCGTTGCGCTGTTGTTTTTTGCCGCCAGCTTTCTGATTCGTGGTACGCAGGCAGTAACACTGCTGCGCGGTATGGTCATGCTCATAATCGGGCTGATTGTAATCGCGGGATTGCTTCAGCTGCGTGCGCTCACCTGGCTGCTTACCAACGGGCTGACTGTGCTGGCCGTTGCCATCCCGGTGATATTTCAGCCGGAGCTGCGGCGCGCACTTGAGCAGATCGGCCGGGGCGGGATGCTGTTCCGCAAGCAGACGCCGACCGACATCCGCGAGGCCATCATCAATGAAGTGGTCAAAGCGTCGGAGAAGCTCTCAGAGCGGCGTCACGGCGCATTGATCGTCCTGCAAAAAAACAGCAGCCTTGAGAATTTCAAAAACGGCATTCCGATTGATAGTGCAGTCCGGGCTGAACTGCTGCTGACGATCTTCTGGCCAAAAACTGAACTGCACGATGGCGCAGTCATCATTGACGATGAGGGACGGGTCGCATCCGCTGCTGCGGTACTGCCATTGACGGCCAGTCGCAATCTGCCGAATCCGAAGATGGGGACGCGTCATCGTGCTGCGCTCGGCATCTCTGAAGAGAGTGACGCGATCTGCGTGGTCGTATCTGAGGAGACAGGACGTATTGCTGTCGCGCACGCGGGGCGTATGGTGCCGCGTCTGGATAGCGAACGCCTGCGGACGATCCTGACTGCGCTGTATGGGCCGTCACCTCAGGAGCGGGTTGGCTGGTGGGCGCGCCTGCGTGATCGTTTACAGACGACGTCGCGTGTGCCGAGAAAAAGTGGCAGTCAGGTCTGATGGGCATGACCGCTGCAGGACGTTGATTGATGTCGCGAGAACTCCAACAAACGATTATCGACAACCTGAGCTGGTTTCTGGGTGCGCTGATCCTGGCGTTTTTTGTCTGGTTTGTGGCGACGCGCCAGGCCGATCCGATCGAGACGCGCTCTTATGCAAACGTGCCCATTCAATTTGATGTGCCGCAGGGTTTGATTGTCACGGGCGACCCAAACAGTAGTGCGACCGTCACCGTGCGCGCCCAGCAATCAGAGTTGGCACGATTATCACGTGATGATGTCGTCGTGCGTGCGCCCCTGGAAGGGCTGGGGCCAGGCGTTCATACGGTGCCGCTGCAGGCCAGTGTCGCACGCACCGCCTCGGTCGAAGACACGCGGCCGACGCAGATCACGCTGACACTGGAGCAGATTGTCAGCCAGCAGAAGCCAGTCAGCATCGTCATCACGGAGCCGCCGGCAGCGGATATATCCTTTGATCAGCCTACGGACTATCTGGCGCAGGTGACTGTGCGCGGTGCGGAAAGCGACGTATCGGAAGTCGTCAGCGTGCGTGGTGAGATCGACCTGAGTGGCCGGCGGCGGCCTTTCGAAGCGGAGGTCGTGCTGACACCGCTCGATGTTGACGGCGATTCGGTCGAGGACGTGACCCTTGAGCCGCGTACGATCAGTGTACCGGTTAATCTCTTCCGGCGTGATGATGTTATCTCTGTATCCGTGCAGCCAGATATTCTGTTCGATACGCTGCCGGATGGCTACAGCCCGACGTCCATCAGCTATGAGCCGCAGGTGATCTTCCTGAGTGGGCCGGCCAGTATCCTCGAAGCGATAGGCGATACCGTCTTTACGGAGCCTATCAGCCTGGCTGATCATACAAGTGACTTTGTGGAGACAGTTCCGCTGCGGCTGCCAGGCGATGTACTGGTATTCGGCGGGACGCGCAGCGTCACAGTGAGTATCGGCGTCGTGCCACAGCTTGGCATCCTCCAACTGGATGATATTCCGGTGGAGATCATCGGGCAGAGTGAGGGGCTGACGTTACAATACTCGCCGGAGACACTGAGCGTTGTCCTGAATGGCCCGCGCGTACTGCTGGATTCTCTGACGGCAGCCGACGTCAGGGCGGTGATCGATGTCAACGGGCTGCAACCCGCCAATTACGAACTCGCGCCACAGATCATCCTGCAGCAGGGGCAGGCCGAGATGGACAGCATCATCACGCTGCCGGCCCGCGTCTCGGTTGTGGTCCGGTCACCCCAGGCGGAGGGTACGCCCAGTGCCAGCCCTGAGGCACCTGTCACGGTACCCGCCACCGCACCCGCCACGACGCCAGCGACACCATCCACGCCTGAATCCCCCTGAGGGCCTGCCACTATCTGAACAGATGAGCGATCTGCTATAATGCGAGATAATCTGATCGCTCTGAGTGAATCGAATTCAACGCATGGCACGGAAACCCAACGTTGCCCTTGTTGGTCGTCCCAACGTGGGCAAGAGTAGTCTGTTTAATCGCCTGGTGGGTGAGCGCATGGCGGTCACGCATGATATACCGGGCACAACCCGCGATCGACTGCATGGCGAATCTTTCTGGAATGGCATCACGTTTCGGGTGATTGATACCGGTGGCATTGAAGTCTATCAGCCGAAAGGCAGCCGGGATGAATCTCCGCTCGCAGAAGGCAGCAAGGACTTCGTACCGCAGATCGAAGCGCAGGCTATGGCAGCCGTTCGAGAGGCAGATGCGATCGTCTTCGTGGTCGATATTCAGCATGGCATTACGGCGGCGGACGAAACCATCAGCGAGATTTTGCGCCGGACGGAGAAGCCGGTCATCGTCGCTGCCAACAAAGCTGATGATCCCAAGCACGCAGCGGATGCGGTCGAGTTTTATGCGCTGGGCGTGGGGCCGGTCGTCGCTATCAGCGCGATTCATGGCGGTGGCGTTGGCGACATGCTTGATGAGCTGACGGCCATGTTGCAGGCCGTATCGGATCAGTGGGCGTATGAAGGCGAAGAAGATGATGACGACCATCTGCGGATTGCCATCGTTGGGCGACCGAACGCCGGTAAAAGCACCCTTCTGAATAAGCTTATTGGCGAGGAGCGCGCGATTGTCAGCCCGATGGCCGGGACGACCCGTGACGCCATCGATACGACAATACGCTGGCATAATCAGCCGGTAACGCTGATCGACACAGCGGGTATACGACGGCGCGGCAGGATCGAACCCGGCGTGGAGCAGTTCAGCGTGCTGCGCGCCTTCAACGCGATTGAACGTGCACAGGTGGCGGTGCTGCTGATCGATGGCGAGCTTGGCGTCACGGAGCAGGACGAACACATCGCCGGTTATGTGATCGAGCAGTACAAGAGCCTGGTCATCGCCGTCAACAAGTGGGACGCGGTTATCAAGGACACCCATACGATGAATGCCTTCACGGATACGATCCGCGAGCGACTGCACTTCGTCCCATACGCGCCGATTATCTTCATCAGCGCCTTGAGCGGTCAGCGTATCCATCAGGTACTTGAGACAGCGCAGCGCGTGTTTGAGACGCGCTTCATGCGTATTCCCACGTCTGAACTGAATCAGATTGTGCGTGATGCGGTTGAGTATCACGCGCCACCGACAAAGGGTGTCCGGCGGCTGAAGATCTACTATGCGACGCAGGTGCGCACAGACCCGCCAATCTTCCTGTTTCATATCAATGACAAGCGGCTGCTGCACTTCACCTATGAGCGCTATCTGGAGAACCGGCTGCGTGATGCCTATCCGTTTGAGGGGACGCCGCTGCGCCTCAGCTTTAGGGAGCGCAAGCAGAAAGACCTCTGAGCCGGGTGATCAGCGGACGAGGGATTTTACCTCAAGCAGTTCGTAAGCAATGATGGGCTGCTCGCGGCCTTTGACCTTGATCTTGCCCAGTGGACGCGCCACCGCCAGATCGTTAAGGCGCTGCACGACCTCTTCACCTACCAGTATCTGACCCGGCGCGGCGAACTCCTGCAGGCGCTTGGTCAGGTTGACTGTATCGCCAATCGCAGTGTAATTCAGGGCGTCGGAGCTGCCGATGTAGCCAACGACGGCTTCGCCGACGTTCACGCCGATGCTGTACGAGAGCTGGTAGCCGTGCTGCAGGTTGACTTCCTGTGCGGCGCGCATCATAGCCAGTGCAGCTTCGGCGGCGCGGTGGATGTGGTCTTCATGACGGTGCGGGGCGTTGAAGATAGCCATCAGGCCGTCGCCCATGTATTTGTCAAGCGTTCCTTCCCAGCCGATGATGACGCCGGCGGCGAGGTTCAGATAATGATTGAGCGTCTCCATCACCTGCTCCGGCCGCAGACGTTCGCTCCAGGCGGTATAGCCTCGAATATCCGCGAAGAGAATGCTGATCTCCTGTCGCTGCCCGCCTACTTCCAGGCCATTGGGGGAGGTGAGCGCGTGCTTTACCACTGACGGCGGGACGAAACGTTCGAAGGTATCCTGCACCTGCTGTTTGCTGGCCTGCAGCGCTTCGTAGTTGCGGCTGTTCTGGATGGCGATAGCGGCATAATCGCCGAGGGCGCCGAGTAGTTCCCGGTCGCCTTTATCGAGCTGCCGCGAATTGGTGGTATAGTTGGCCACGCTCATGACGCCCAGCATGGTATCGTTGATGATCAGCGGCGCGTAGGCGGCGGAGATCGGCGCATTGTCGAAGCGGCGCAGTTGATCCGGCCCAAGCACGAGCGCCTGCCGTTTTCGTGTGATGTAGGAGGCGATGGGATCGTTCAGGTCACGTCTGCAAGCGCGCGATCGCAGCAGCGTCTGGTTTTTCTCTGCACGGCAGACCAATCGCCGGTCCTCAAAAAGGCTGAGTTGCCCCTCCTCGCTATCGGTGATACGAGTGGCGGCGTCGACGATGCGTGGCAGGAGTTCATCCATGTTGGTGACGGAGGTCACATGCTTACCGACGTCATACAGGGTGCGCAGTTGCTGCAGACGGTGGTGCAGCTCTTGATTGGCACGCAGAACGCGCTGGGTGAGTTCTTCTTTTTCGCGGCGCAGGCGCGTTTCTGTCAGCGCATACTCGATCGCTTCCAGCATCTGCTCAGGGTAGAAGGGCTTGCGGACGTAATCCTTAACACCAAGGCGGAAGACTTCAATGGCGATGTCTTCGCTGCCTTGTGAGGTCATCAGAATGACGGGAATATCCAGGCCATGCTGGTTGAGCTGCTGGACGAGTTGCGCGCCGTTCATGCGCGGCATGTGGAAGTCAAGCAGGATGAGATCAGGGCGCTGCTGGCTGACCTTGCGCAGCCCCTCGCGGCCGTCGGTGGCCGTCATGTGCCGGTAGCCACCCGGCTTAAGAACATGCTCGATGACGAAATCGACCATGTCCTTGCCATCATCAACAACCAGAATTAACTCATTTGCCAAGTTGCACCCCGTTAAATGCGCTTGAGGCTGTTAGTTTCATTATAATCGAAAAATGAATGCGCAGATCGGCAATTATAAAGAAATATTTAGTATTGCGTGTGAGCGGTCGTCATTTCGTATATGACCCTAGTCAGCATTGCTAGGCCCGCATACTATGTCTATAATGCACTTGATCCAGCAGGGTAGAACTTTATTTTGGAAACTACGCCCACTGTTCCACCGCGTCCACTGTTACATACCCCGCACTTCTGGCGAGAAATCCTCGACCGGGTGATACTGATCATCGCAATTTATGCGCTCATCAACCTGGCGAGTGTTCGTTTTGTTGTCGAAGGTGCCAGTATGGAGCCCACCTTTGAGGCGGGGCAGTTCCTGATTGTCAGCCGGGTGAGTTATCTGCTGGGTGATCCACAGGCAGGCGACATCACTGTCTTTCACTTCCCGGGGAACACGCAGGAAGATTATATCAAGCGCGTGATCGGGACGCCGGGCGATGTCGTTGAGATGCGCGCACAGGAAGTCTATGTCAACGGCGTAAGGCTGGAGGAGCCGTATCTCAAGGAACAGTGCGGACAGGCGCTGTGTCGAGATGGCTTCTGGCAGCTTGGGCCGGATGAATTCTTCATGTTGGGGGATAATCGCAATTTTAGTAGCGATTCACGCGCCTTCGGACCGGTAAATCGGCAGTATATTATAGGAGAGGTCGTGTTTCGGTACTGGCCATTGTCTACCATGGGATTAGTACAGAGAGCAGGTGAAACACAATGAGCGACCATCTGAACGGCGTGCTGTCAACGACGACAGGTACTCAGGAGCCATACAGCACACCGTCTATTCGTCCGGCACGCCCTCGATTGAAACTGCCCGGCTTCGTCTCAGAGACGATTCGCACAATCGTTTTTGTGCTGGTGGTAACGGTTCTGTTTGATATGGCGATTCCGCGGTCGCTGGTTGAGGGCAGCAGTATGGAGCCGAACTTTCATGATGGTGATCGGCTGATCGTCAGCCGGGTGAGCTATCTTTTCGGTGAGCCGGAGTACGGTGAGGTTATGGTCTTCAACTCCATGCGTGACTGGGAATATGAACGCGGGGTCATGCTCATCAAGCGGATCATTGGTCTGCCGGGTGATACCGTCGAACTGCGCGATCAGCAACTGTACGTCAATGGCGAGCTGCGCGACGAGTCGTATATCGCTGAAGCCTGCTCGACGCGCAAATGTCCGGATGAAGTCTGGCAGCTCGGCCCGGACGAGTTCTTCGCCATGGGCGATAACCGCAATCATAGTAATGATTCCCGGGACTTTGGCCCGGTGACACGCGATCATATTGTGGGACGTGTGCTGCTGCGCTACTGGCCCCTGAATGGCCTGGGCGTCATTGCGCCGAGCGAAATAGGGGGATGAGTGCGCCACAACTCTGTTAAACCATATCGGCTGAATAGCCGATGCCTGATTTCAAAGAAAGGGACACGCCTATGAAGAACGAGTCACTGTGTCCAAACTGCCGGATTGGTCGGCTGCGGCCACACACCACGACGCTGGTCGAAGTGGTCGGAGGGCAGCTGCTGAGGATGCCAAATCATACGTTGTATCTATGTGATGTTTGCGGTCATCAAGAGTTGGATGTTCAGGTGGCGAGCTGGTTGGATACAGTTCAGGGTCTGATCCAGCCAATGCAACCTGATGCTTCACCAGATTCTATGACGGATGCTGCGACGACGGATGCTGCGACAGATTCTTCGACAGCAGAACGTAATGGCTGGGATAGTGTTTCCCAGGAAGCGGCACATCGCGGCAAGCAATCGTCATAAACGCTTGTTGCAGACGGTTTTACAGCTCGGGGGATTGGACGACACTCTGGCACTTTGACGGAGTGATTCATCGGCAGGTGGATTGCCGGGTAGGGAAGTCAACAAGGAGTGAGCTGTGTCTGATACGCGCATACTGGTGGTTGAGGATAACGACGACAACATGACGCTGATTGTCGATGTGCTGCAATCGCTGGAGCATATTGTGCTAAAGGCGACCGATGGCGAACAGGGGGTAGCTGTCGCACGTCAGGAGAAGCCTGATCTGATACTCATGGATTTATCGCTGCCACGCATGGACGGATGGACGGCTACCAAACTGATCAAATCCGACCCGGAGCTGGCGCATATCCCGGTTATCGCGCTGACAGCACATGCGATGGTTGGCGATCGCGAGCGTGCGATACAGGCAGGCTGTGATGACTACATTGCCAAGCCCATCAACCTGCAGGAACTAGCGGCGAAGCTGCGCGTTTATCTGTAGCGTTGGGATTTGAGCGGGGGTACTTGAAGGCTTGATGAAAAGCACAGCTTGCTCTTGACGTTGGCAGCCCTCGCCTATATACTAAGCTACGTTAAGGCCCGTTCGTCTAGGGGACTAGGATGCCACCCTTTCAAGGTGGAGACAAGGGTTCGAATCCCTTACGGGCTACACAACAAACGAGCGGCATTTGCGCCGCTCGTTTTTGTTTTTCTTCATGCTCTCCGCAGTGCGCTCTGCGAAATCAAAAAACATCTGATACATCGTTCGAATAATGGTACGGCACCGTGCGGATTTGCGCGACGGCGTCATATTGGTTAATGTATTCGGGCAACTGTTCTTATTCTTTGTGTCTCAAGGATTTAGGCATCATGTCCGACCTGATCGAAAGGATGCAGGCTCAGGTTCATATTTGGGAAGCGGCCAGCGATCACCGCGCGATTTTCCTCACGTGCTACGCGATGATGACAGATAACATGCTAAAAACGGTATCCGCGGGCGGCTTCGAGGATGGGCCCTGGGTGACAGCGCTCACACATTGCTTCGCGGATTATTACTTCGACGCGCTCGCGCTCTACGAGCAGAACGGCAAGCCGCCCGTCTGGACGTATACGTTCGAGACAGCGTGTAGTCAGCAGGCGCACGTCTTGCAGAACTTGTTACTCGGTGTGAACGCGCACATCTGCTATGACCTCATCTTTGCACTGGCCGATAGTATTCAGGAAGAATGGCATCAGTTGAGCGAGGCCGATCGCAGCGGACGTCAGCGAGACTACTTTCACGTCAACGAAGTGATTGGCGCAACGCTCGATGCTGTTCAGGATCAGGTGGTCTCGGCGCACAGTCAGGCAATGGCGATCGTTGATATCGCCTTTGGTCGTCTGGACGAGTGGATGATTCACACGCTGATCACACGGTGGCGCGATGAAGTCTGGACGCACTCACTCGTCTATGTGAGCGCTCCGCCAGAGCAGCGCTTCGCGCTTAAAGAACGCTATGCGCACCAGGCTGAGGCGCGGGCGCGCGCGATCCAGGGGCAGAAGGGCATACTGGGGATACTCGACCTCTTCTGACTCCTGCTGTCCCGGCTTTTAACCGGGTGGTTGCACAACGCCGACGATCAGCATCAGATTGGCATAAGTACGCTGTTCACCGGTGGCGATCACCAGCGCGACGTCGTCATCTTTGCACAGCTTGTAAAAGCTCTCGCGCTGGTGTGCCTGCAGGGGAACCGGCAGCATCGCTTTGAACTCTTCGTGAATTGAGGGTGTGCTGCCGTCATCGGTGACCATGACATGTGCCGCCTCGACCGGGATCGCTGTCAGCAGGGCCTCGGCGACTTCGGTCACGGTGAGTTTACCCGGTGCTAGGTTCAGATACACGCGCTCGGCGGCGGGGTTAGCGCGCGTGCCGAACGGATAGTTGCCATCCGCGATCAGAATGCCGCTGCCATGTCCGGCGGTGCCAAGCACCTGGAGAATGGTCGGGTGGATGAGCTGGCCCTTAAGCATGTTATACCTCTCGTGCGCCTGAATCTGTTGTGCTAGCCTTTGATCGCCCCGGTGACCAGACCGCGCGTGATGTAGCGCTCTAACAGCAGGCCGATGACCACGACCGGCGCGACAGCAGTCAGCGTCAGGGCGGAGATGAACCACCACTGAATCCCACGTGTGTTGTTCTGCCCGGCGATGAGCACCGGCATGGTGATCGCCTCGAAGTTAGTCAGCATCAGCGCGTAAAGATACTCATTCCATGAGAAGACAAACGAGAAGATCGCTACAGCGACCAGCCCCGGCGCGCTGAGAGGCAGCACGATACGGATAAAGGCAGTGAATCGGCTGGCACCATCGATCATCGCGCTCTCTTCAAGTTCAACGGGCAGGCCGTTGAAGAAGTCGCGCATAATCCATACCGCGAAGGGCAGGTTGAACATGGTATAGGCGATGATCAGGCCGAAGTGCGTATCGATCAGGTCAAGCCGTGAATACAACAGCAAGAAGGGAACGACAAACAGCGCCGGTGGCAGGAATCGGTTGGAGATAATCCAGAACGCGATGTTGTCGTTGTCCCAGCCCAGCCGGTTCCAGTAATACTTGAAGCGCGACAGGCCGTAGCCAGCCATCGCGCCAATAATGACAGCCAGTAAGGTGCTGCCGCTGGCCGCGATCAGGCTGTTGCGGAAGTGCCGCACGACCTCATCCCGGTCGCGCGTGAATAGGTCGTTCCAGTGTTGTGTCGTGGGTGTGAAGTCACCCGGTGTGACGAACGGCTCCAGTTCGCCGTCTTCATTCGGCACTGTGATGAATGGCAGCTCGATACGTGGTAAGTAGTTCGGCCCACGGCTGACGGCAATCTGTGTTTTGAATGATGTGGTCAGCAGCCAATAAAACGGGAACAGCACGATGAAGCACCAGAAGAGGACCGTCGCGTAAAGCAGAATCGATTGTGGTAGTGAGCGTTTCCTGTGCATGTCGGCCCCCTATCTTGGCGTGATCCGGCGCATACCGGCCAGGAATACCGTTGCGAAGATGATTACAGCGATGAGCAGCGCAAATGAAATGGCGGACGCGTAGCCATAATTGCCGAAGGTCAGCGCGGTGCGGAAGATATACATCGTCAGCGATTCTGTCGCGTTACCCGGGCCACCGCCAGTCGTCACCATGATGATGTCGATGATTTTGAAGATCTCCAGGCCGCGGATCAGAATGACCGTCGCTGAGATCGGCAGCAGAATGGGGAAGGTGATGCTGCGCAGGATGCGCCATGAGGTCGCCCCGTCTACGCGGGCCGCTTCATAAATCTCATCGGGGATTGTCTGCATACCCGCCAGCAGCAGCAGCGTCATAAATGGGATCCACTGCCAGCTGTCGATGAGGACCATGGTGAAGGGCGCTACAACAGCGTCCGTCAGCCACGGGATGCGGATGACGACGTCCTCAAAGATGCCACCAGGGAAGCTCTGAACGAGATCTGTCAGCGTGCGCTGCAACTGTGCCAGTGGCGAGATGGACGAGTCGAACATCATGCGCCCGGTGTAGGCAGCAGCGACAGGCGTCACCATCATGGGCATCAGGAAGATGACCCTCACCAGATTGCGTCCGAAGAATTCCTGATTCAACAGGAGTGCCAGACCAAATCCAAAGAAGTATTGAATAATTACGCCAGCGATCACGTAAAAAAATGTATTGCGGATGGTGGCATGCAGGCGTTCGTCGGTCAGCATGCGCTCGTAATTCTGTAGTGTCACGTTAAAGCCGAGGCCCAGAAAGCCGGCGTCTTCGACCTCAACGCCTTCTTCTGCTGCTCTCGCCCGAGAGGCCTGATCCCCACGCTGAAAATCCGTAAAGCTGATGCCCAGTGACCAGATCAGCGGGAAGATCGAGAGTGCCAACAGCACCGAGACCGCAGGATAAAGAAAAACCCGTTTCATGATCGCGTTCTGGTCTGTGCTGACAGTTGAGGTCTTTACTTTTTCCTGCATAGACGTACTCCAGATAGCTTTAGAGATGGATTGGGGCGTGCAGCGTGCACGCCCCAACGAACTATACTGCGATTATTCGCCCATGTAGCCGACAGCCGAACGATACTGTTCGAGCTGAGCGTCACGACCCAGACGATCCGTGACTTCGTCCCACTGAGCAGCGACGTTATCCAGGGCTTCCTGTGCAGAGATTTCGCCAACGAGTGCGCGGGCAATCTCCGTGTCGAGGATGCTCAGGTATTCCGCGCTACCACGAATGCGGATGTCGAGCACAGTGTTCGGGTGGTTGATGCCCTCGAGGATAGCGCTGAGGTAATCCACAGCACCTTCTTCATCGAAGCCGGATTCTACCCACAGTGACACATCTTCAGTGTCGAGCTGGCTGAAGCGTGACGGGTTGATGCCGGTATCCGGGATGGTCGCCAGTTCGCGGACGAGTTCAGGACGCGCCATGAACGCGGCGAAATCGAGAGCAGCTTCTTTGACATCGCTATTCGCCGCGACGCCGATGATCCAGCCACCGAAGGCGATGAACGGCGCACGGTTGATGCCATCTTCCGGGGTGACCCACTCACCAGCCTGGGAATCCCAGTATTCGGAGGCACCCGGCAGCGGGGCGAAGCCCGTCTGGCCGACGATCACGGAAGCATCCGGGTTGTAGGAGATCGGGCCGACATCACCCCAGTCGATGTTGAAGACACAGCAGCCAGCCGGGAACTGTACGCGGGTATCGGCAACGTCCCAGTTGATCATTTCTTCAGGGCCGAGGTCGCGCAGGGCGATGTAGTCTTCCAGTGCGCGGACGAAGCCGGGGTTGTTGACTTCCGGCGTCATGTCTTCGCAGCTGAAGAAGAAGCAGGGGTTGCCCGGTGTTTTGGCATAGCCGGCAGCGTGCGACAGGTAGACCCAGTAGCTCTGAGCGTTACGGCGCTGTGCTTCAGCGACGCCAGAGATCGGGAAGACTTCACCAGCGGTCTCAACTTCGCGGCCGTTGAAGAAGGTCGCAATGTCGAAGTACTGGTCCCAGGTCTGCGGCTCATCCAGCGGATAGCCGTATTCTGCCATGAACTCATCAGCGTAGGGGCTTTCCGGGTTCACGAGGTCCTTGCGGTAGTACATCATGTGGCTGTCGCCGTCATAGGGCAGCGCGTAGACCTGATCGCCCCAGGCGGTGATGCGGTCGGCATACAGCGGAATGATGTCGTCCGGTTCCAGGGTGGCCAGCAGCTCATCGGAGATAGGCTCCAGGTAGCCGGGGGCCATGAAGTCACCGGCCCAGTCTGCCGGGAAGATCATCACATCGTAGTCGATCGAGCCGGTCTCAAACGACGCGATCATCTTTTCGAAGAGTTCACCAAAAGCGAACTGCTGTAGCTGGACGTCCGCGCCGGTCATGGCTTCCCATTCCGGGGCATAGTCTTCAACAGGGCCGCCGATGGAACGGCCGGTCTGCGTGACGACGACGACCGTCTGGCCTTCAAATTCGCCCTGTGCGCCAACAATGGCGAAGGACATCAGCGCCAGGGCTGCTATGGTGACAAGAAGAAACAACTTGCGCATCACGATCCTCCTAAGGATTATTTCGATAATGTGAAACTGAGACTGCCTTACTTCTTTCAACAGATTTGCTCAATAAACTCCTCCTGATATGTCGGTTTGGCTTGAACACCGGAGCGGTAAATCTCCAGTGGTGTTCACACGTTGAGGGATCCGCCGTTGTCGCGTTTGCGCATCGTCTCATCGACACGGTGAACTGTCAGACACCATGTCTTGAGGATGGGGCGGATAGGCTGATGTCGTAGGAAATCTCATTTGGGCCATCGTTTTATCAATAATCAGCATTAATGTACAAAAGACACAATTTCTCTGAAATCGCTTTCTGATAAGAAAACGATTTCTTCAGAATCTACCGTGAACGAAAACGCATGTCAAATGGCGCACATGATGTCCTCATGCGGTTACTCGTGGTATTACATCTGCATCCGCAGCAGGTTGACTTCAAAGCGGGCGCGGTCGCTGCGGTGGACTGCGCGGTAGTACTCGAGCGGGCGACCATCCTCCAGATAGCTGACGCTATCCAGCAGGATGAGTGGTGCCCCCGGGTCGATTTCAAGGAGAGATGCCTCTTCCTGGGTTGCCAGGACGGCCTCAATCATGCGTTTGCCGCGTGCAATGTGCAGATCACAGGCGCTCCGCAGGAATGCGTACAGCGACTGGCCTCTGAAATTCGCATCCAGCACGGGGCTGCACAGCGCGTAAGGCAGATAAGTGGTCACCAGTTGCAGCGGAATATCGCTGACGAAGCGCAGACGCCGGATGACAATGACGGCTTCGCCAACCTTCAGATCGAGCAGACGCGCGATGCGTGCATCGGCTTCGACGCGCTCTTGACGCAGTACCTTAGAAACGGGCGTATAGCCCTGTTCCACCATGTCTTCGAAAAAGCCGGTGAGACGTCCTGCCAGACCTTCTGAGATCTTAGGCTCAGCCACGAACGTGCCTTTGCCCATGATGCGGACGATCAACCCGTCCCGATCCAGTTGTTCGAGCGCATGGCGGATTACCGTCCGGCTGACGCCGAACAGCTCGCAGAGTTTTGGTTCACTCGGGAGTTGGTCACCCGGCCGCAGGGATTGCATGATGAGATTTTCCAGGACTTCGTAAACCTGGGTGTGAAACGGCACAGGTCTGCTGCTATCTACTTTGCAGTCTTCCAATAATTCAACCAGAACCGCGTCTGTCACCGTAATTAACCTGTCGTAACTTGTAATTACAGGTTGCACGGATTATACTTTGCGCAGCGTGTTGATGTCAAATATTCCTTATCTGCGCACCTGAGCTGATTAACAGAAATCACTTCTTGAGGGAAGCCAATAATGCCAAACTTTGTCATCGCACACGACCTGGGAACGACTGGCAATAAAGCGACACTTTACGACCGCGAAGGTCGGTTAGTGGGCAGTGCGTTTTATGCCTATAAGACGGAGTATGCCCACACCGGATGGGCGGAGCAGAATCCTGAAGACTGGTGGCGGGTGGTGTGTCAATCCACGCAGAAGCTGCTGCAGGATACCCAGACGGCGAAAGATGATATTGCCTGCATCACTTTCAGCGGTCAGATGATGGGCGCGGTTGCACTTGATGCACAGGCGCGTCCGCTGCGCAACGCCATCATCTGGGCGGATCAGCGCTCGCTGGCCCAGGAAGCCTGGATTGGTGAGCGGGTTTCCTTCGAGGATGTTTATCAGATCACCGGACATCGGCTGAGTGCATCCTATTCTCTGGCGAAAATCCTTTGGATTCGTGATCATCAGCCCGAAATCTATGCGCGCACACACAAATTCGTCCATGCGAAAGATTCAATTGTCGCCCGCCTGACCGGCAGTTTCGTAACCGATCCGTCCGACGCTTCCAGCATGAATCTGTACGATCTCGAGCGCGATGCCTGGTCGTCCAAAATCCTGGATGCTGTCGATCTGCCCGTGGAAAAGCTGCCCGAACTGCGCAAATCTGTCGATGTGGTGGGCGAGGTACACCCGGAAGTTGCGGATGAAGTCGGCGTGGCCGCAGGGACGCCAGTAGTCATCGGTGGTGGGGATGGCGCATGCGCAGCCGCCGGGGCCGGCGTCATCCGCGAGGGAGCCGCCTACAACTATGTAGGGTCGTCATCGTGGATTGCCTTATCGACGCCCAGACCCATTTACGACCCGGACTATCGGACGTTTACCTTCGGCCATGTGATCCCAGATATGGTGATGCCGACCGGGACGATGCAGGCGGCAGGTGCCTCTTATCAGTGGTCGCGCGATCAACTGGGCCTGATGGAAAAAGAAACAGCCGAGCGCCTGGGGATCAGCCCGTATGAACTCATCAATCTTCAGATTGAGCAGGTAGCGCCGGGGGCGGATGGCCTTTTCTATCTGCCGTACCTGCTGGGTGAGCGCAGCCCACGCTGGAATCCGCACGCGCGCGGGGCCTTCATCGGCCTGACGATCCGTCACAGCCGTGCGCACATGTTCCGCGCGGTGCTTGAGGGTGTCACGATGAATCTGCGTGTCATCCTGGACGCTTTCCGCAATCAGGGGACGCAGATCGACGCCATGCGCGTAATCGGTGGTGGGGCGCGTGGGCGCGTCTGGAATCAGATCATGGCTGATCTATATGGCATGCCCGTGCAGCGTCTGGCAATTCTTGAAGAGGCTACGTCAATGGGTGCGGCGCTGGTGGGTGGCGTCGGCGTCGGGCTGTATCCGGATTTCGACATGATCGAGACTATGAACGAGATTGCCGAGACCATCCCGCCTGATCAGCAGACGAGCGCCCTCTATGAAAAGCTCTATCCGATCTTCAACCAGCTTTATGAGGCGCTTGTTCCCGCGTATGCGGAAATCGCGGCTTTGTAACCGACAGCAACGGTGAGTGTGGCTTTATGCGGCGGTTCACCAGCAGGCTGAATTAGATAGCTCACAATTAGATAGCTCACAAAAGGACATGCACGATGGCACGGTTTGATCGGCTGACGGTCTATAACACAGTTCTCGCGGATGGGATGGTGCCGCTTTTCTACCATGCGGATATTGAAGTGGCGCAGCAGGTGGTGGCTGCGCTGGCACGCGGCGGCAGCCGCGTTGTTGAGTTTACAAATCGTGGCGATTACGCCATCGAGGTCTTTTCTGCGTTGACCAGGTACTGCAATGCCAATCACTCGGAGATGATCGTTGGTGTTGGTTCCGTGGAGGATGCAGCGACGGCGGCCCTGTACGCGGCGCATGGTGCCAACTTCATCGTCGGGCCGACCTTCAACGCGGAGGTTGCCCGCTTCTGCAATCGGCGCAAGCTGGGTTACATGCCTGGTTGTGGGACGCTCAACGACATCGCCACTGCTGAAGAATACGGCGCGGAGATCGTGAAGGCGTTCCCGGGTAGTGCAGTTGGTGGGCCTGGCTTCGTGAAGGATGTGCTGGGGCCGCGCCCCTGGACACGCATCATGCCGACGGGTGGCGTCACACCGGAGGAAGACAACCTGCGCACCTGGTTTAACGCGGGGGTCGCCTGCGTCGGCATGGGCAGCAGGCTCATCCGCAAAGAGTGGATTGCGAACGGCGATTATCAGAAGATTGAAGAGTTGACCGCTTCCACGCTCGCACTTATCAAGCAGATTCGTACCGCCTGAATATCGGAGTAGAAAGTCGTTGCTATGTTAGAACTGTGGATCGAAGGCAGCCCGGAAGAAGTCATCGAAGTGGCGAACAGCGGTCTGGCCGCGGCGATTGCCACGAATCCGAGCATTATGGCGCGTTGGACATCCGATGGACAATCCATGGAGAGCTTGATCGCCTATGTGTGCGAACGGGTCAGTGTGCCGGTCTATGTGCAGTTGCACGGCCCCACCGTCGATGACTACCTGCGCGAGATGGACGCCTTGCGCCAGCTCTCCGATAAGATTCATCCCAAGCTGGTCGCGACACATGCCGGTATCGCCGCTACACGACGTATCGCTGCGCAGGGCCTCAAACCGCTGGTGACGACTATTGCCACGCTGAATCAGGCGTTTCTTTCAGCGGCGGCGCACGCTGCGTATGTCGCGCCTTATGTTGGGCGCATTGACGATGCCGGCGTCGACGCGGCACAGCTCATCACTGACATTGCCCGTATGTACGCCCAGCACGGCATCAGAACACAGATTGCGGCTGCCAGCATCCGCACGCCGCAGCAGGCGGAAGCTGTCCTGAAGGCAGGCGCACCGATTGCGGTGATGCAGTATGGCGTTTTTCAGCAATTGTTGGATTCCAGCATGACGGCGGATTGGATCGGGCGCTTCGAGGTGGACTGGCAAAAGATACCGCATGGTCTGGCTGAAAAAGGGTGATCTGCGAAGAAGGCCATGCGGCCTTCGAAATCCTGCTTGCCCGCACGCCGACGGTCGACAATCCAGAAGATGCACCCTGAGCGGGATGAACCGGATTATTCGCTGGCGGCAATTAGCATCCACAGAGAGGGAAGGTCATGGATTCGCCCAGAGTGCTCGTAACCACGCGCTCTTTCCGCAAGATGCCTGGCCCGCATCAGGATATTCTGAATGAGGCCAACTGCGAAATCGTCAACAGTCCGGTTGATCGACCGCTGGAAGCGTCCGAACTGGCTGATCTGCTCGTCGGCATTGATGCGGCTATTCTTGGAGTGGACGATGTCAGCGCTGAGGCGCTGTCGAAAGCGGACCGGCTGAAGGTTATTTCGCGTTATGGGGTCGGCGTGGATCGCGTCGATCTGGCGGCAGCGACGGCCGGTGGCATCGTCGTCACCAATACGCCGGGTGGCAACACCAACGCAGTCGCTGAGCTAACGCTGGCTTTCATGCTGGCGTTGGCGCGCAACATCCCGTGTCAGGATAGGCGCATCCGGGCCGAGGATTGGTCGCTGATGAAGGGCGTCGAACTGGCGGGCAAGACGCTCGGCCTGCTGGGGATTGGACGCATTGGGCAACGCGTGGCGGAACTGGCGCAGGTCTTCGGTATGCGTATTCTCTTTTGCGATCCATATCCGCCCGCTGATGAGTTCGTCGCACGTGTCGGGGCAGAAGCCTGCACACAGGAGGTGTTGTTCGGTCAGAGTGATTTCCTGAGCCTGCATCTACCCCTGACGACTGAAACGCGCAATGTCATTGATGCGGATACAATCAGCCAGATGAAGCCGGGTGCCTTCATCATCAACACTGCACGCGGTGGCCTTATCGATGAAGCGGCGCTGTTGGCGGCGCTGGAATCGGGCAGGATCGCCGGGGTGGCCTTCGACGCTTTCGAGGTTGAACCTTCGCTCGGCAACCCGCTGATTGCCCACGACAATTTCATCTCCACACCGCATATTGGCTCATCAACGGAACAGACAACCCTGCGAATGGGCCTGATGGCCTCGCAGAATGCTCTGGCGGTACTGCGCGGCGAACGGCCGGAGCACGTCGTCAACCCGGAAGTCTACGAGCGAATCAGACAGGATGAAACAGGCTCATGAAGATGAAGACAGTCGCGGCGCTGGATTTCGAGCTGTCTGCAGTCGGCTTCGGCTGCTGGGCGGCAGGCGGCAGCGCCATCTGGAACGGTACCGAAGATGCAGAGACGATCCGTACGATACAGCGTGCGGTGGACCTGGGTATAAACCTCTTTGATGTGGCGCCGGTGTATGGCTTCGGCCATGCAGAGCTGATGCTGGGGCGCGCGCTGGACGGTCGCCGCTCAGAAGTCATCATTGCGACGAAGTGCGGCCTGCGCTGGGATGACGCCGGTACCATCGTCAACGACCTGCGGCCGGAGCGTATCCGCCAGGAGATCGAAGACAGCCTGCGCCGGCTCAACACAGATTACGTCGACATTTATCAGATGCACTGGCCTGATCCTGCGACACCCGTCGCTGATAGTATGCAGACGCTGATGGCACTGCGGGATGAAGGCAAGATTCGGCATATTGGCGTCTCGAACTTCTCACGCGCACTAACGGACGAAGCCCGCAAATATGGCTCGATTGTCTCGCATCAGGGGCTGTATAACATGCTTGAGCGCGACCCTTCGCAGTATCACGGTATTCCGCTGACGTATCGCACCGAAGCTGAGATTCTGCCCGATTGTGTCGAACACGGTCTGGCCTTCTTCCCGTACAGCCCGCTGTTTCAGGGTTTGCTGACGGATCATTTCAGGGCGGATCAGCATTTCGACGGGCAGGATGTGCGCTCGGCTAACCCCAAGCTGAACCCGCCGCTCTTGCACAGCTTCTATGAAATCCGCGAGAAGCTGCTGAATTTTGCGCGTGAGATCGACAAGCCGCTGAGTCAGGTGGCGATCAACTGGCTGATCGCACAGCCTGCCGTCACATCGGTGATCTGTGGTGCGCAGACAATCGCCCACGTTGAAGAGAACGCAGCCAGCGCCTCCTGGGAATTGACGCCCAGTATGCTGGCGGAAATCGAGAGCATTCTGCAACCCTACCACGATCTGCTTCATTCCTGATCGACGACGAGGAGGTGATGTCATGCTCAGTGAGCGCATTAAGGGATTCCAGCATCTGGGCCTGCCAGTGACGAACATCGACACATCCCGGGCATTCTACGAGCGATTGGGCTTTCGCGAAGCCATGACCCGAACTCTGCCGACACAGGATGGCACAGTCCAGGTTGCCATGATGGAACTGAACGGTTTCGTGCTCGAACTGTATCAGTTGGTGGGGGCAGCACTTGAAGAGATCCGCGAACGGGGACACGGTCATATCGATCATGTCGCCCTGGATGTAGATGATATCAACGCGGTGTTCCAGACGGTGCAGGAACTCGGCCTGCGGCCTCTGGAAGAGGCACCGATCTATTTGCCCTTCTGGGAGAGGGGCGTCTATTACTTCAATGTGCAGGGGCCGGATGGCGAAAAGGTGGAGTTCAACCAGAGACTGTGATCTGCTTGGCTGTTTGCAGGGCCGTCCGGTTAAAATAGATGCGCCTCAACACCGCGCTTTAGAAGCTATTCTTACGCGAAAGGTTTATTTTGATGAGCTACCCCCTGCCAGAAGTGCAAACAATCAACCCGGTACCAGAGAAAACAGCGATCCTCGTCGCCAGCGGTGATCTGCGCGATTCTGCCAATAAGGCTTGCTGGCCGGCGCAGGCGAATATGGAAGAAAAAATCCGCGCTGTCTTCGCACGCTACGGTTGGACGGTTGAGCGCGGCCACCCTTACGACGAGGTGCTTGAGCATGGTTTTATCTGGAATCAGCGGATGGGTATGGATGTCTTCCGTGGCATTCACCCGGACGCGCCACTCATCATTGCTGAAGCTGTCTGGCAGTACAGCCATCATGTGCTGGCGGGGCTGCGCGACCATCGCGGCCCGATTCTGACCGTTGCCAACTGGAGCGGCCAGTGGCCGGGGCTTGTTGGCTTGCTGAATCTGAATGGCTCACTGACTAAGATGGGGGTCAAATACTGCACCATCTGGAGTGAGAACTTCGACGATGACTTCTTCCTGAAGGGTATTCAGGAGTGGATCGAAACGGGCACGATCACGCATGATACCAGCCACGTGCGACCATTAGCGGTCAGCGCACTGCCCGCGGCTGAACGTCAGCTCGGTGAAGCGCTCGCGGCGCAAATCAAGCAGCAAAAGGCCATACTGGGCGTCTTCGACGAGGGTTGTATGGGCATGTACAACGCCATCATCGATGACGAATTGCTGAACCCAACCGGCATCTATAAAGAGCGCCTGAGTCAATCGGCACTGGTAGCCGCAATGCGCGAGGTCAGTAACGCCGAGGCGCAGTCCGCGCGAGATTGGTTGGACGCACGCGGAATGACCTTCGTCACAGGTGGAGACGCAGCAACCGAACTGACGGACGCGCAGATTCTCGAACAGTTGAAGATGTACATTGCGGCAGTGCGCATCGCGCATGAGTTCAGCTGTGATGCGATTGGGATACAGTATCAGCAGGGCCTCAAGGACATGACCCCTGCGTCTGATCTGGCTGAGGGCCTGCTCAACAATGTGGACCGCCCACCGGTCTATCATGCGCAGACAGGGCAAGAACTCTACCCCGGGGACGCATTACCGCATTTCAACGAGGTGGACGAAGGTTGCGCTGTCGATGCGCTGGTGACGAATCGTATATGGAAGGCGATGGGCTATGATCCGGCGACGACTTTGCACGACATCCGCTGGGGCGAGCACTTCGCTGGTGATGGCGTAGACGATTTCGTGTGGGTCTTTCTCATCTCCGGTGCAGCGCCGGCCTCGCACTTTGTTGGGGGGTATGCAGGGGCCTCCAGCGAACGCCAGCCATCGATGTACTTTAAGCTTGGGGGCGGTACGCTTAAGGGGATCAGCAAGCCGGGTGAGATCGTATGGAGCCGGGTATACGTTGAAAACAGTGCGCTGCATGCCGACCTGGGCCGCGCCACTGTGGTCGACCTGCCGCGAGAAGAGACCGAGCGTCGCTGGCAGGCCACGACACCCCAGTGGCCGATCATGCATGCCGTGCTCCACGGCGTCAGCCGTGACCAGATGATGGCGCGCCATAAGGCCAATCATCTCAACGTGGCCTATGCGCCGACGACAGAAGCAGCAACCCGTGCGCTGGCGGCAAAGGCCGCGATGTTGGCGGCGATGGGGATCACCGTGCATCTGTGCGGCGACACCGGGTTGTGATCTTGATTATGCAGTTGTTTTGCTTAAAGGCCGGGTGCATGAAGTGCCCGGTCTACCCCTGCTTGATCTGCTCCTGACTGATTGCTAAAGGCCCCCACAAACTGCTATAATTGAAGTGCAAGATGAGAGAAAATAAATAAATTACTCTCATGCCGTCCCCTTTTCAAATACATCATAAGGAGTATGAATGATGAAGCGCCTTTTCTTGTTATTGGTCGCAGTTTTCGCGTTGATGGCCGTCGGGCTCGTCAGTGCACAGGACCAGAGTCTTGATGGTGAACTGGAAATCTTCTCCTGGTGGGCGGGCGACGAAGGCCCCGCACTCGAAGCGTTGATCGCGCTGTACAATACACAGTTTCCTGATGTTGAAGTCATCAACGCAACGGTCACTGGTGGTTCCGGTGTCAACGCACGTGCAGTGCTGAAGACACGTATGCTTGGTGGTGATCCCCCGGACAGCTTCCAGGTCCATGCGGGTGAAGAGCTGACCGGCACCTGGGTTGTTGCAGACCGTATGGAAGACCTGACCTTTATGTTTGAAGAGAACGGCTGGTTTGACGTTTTCCCGCAGGATCTGATCGATCTGATAACCTATGAAGGTGGCATCTTCAGCGTGCCCGTAAACATTCATCGCAGCAATGTGATGTGGTATGTCCCTGAGAATCTGGAATCATGGGGCATCAGTGCACCCACCACCTGGGCGGAATTCCTGGAGGTTTGCCCGGCGATCCAGGCCGAGGGCGTGACCCCGCTGGTCGTGGGTGAGTCCTGGACGGTCAACCATCTTTGGGAAAGTGTGGCCCTGGGCGTACTCGGCCCTGAAGGCTGGAATGGTATCTGGACCGGCGAGACCCTGCCCAACGGCCCGGAGATGATCGAAGTCTTCTCGACTTTTGGCGAAATCCTGGAGTGCACGAACATTGATGAAGACGCTGCGGGTCTCTCCTGGCAGCAGGCGACCGACAAGGTCCTGAATGGCGAAGCGGCCTTCAACATCATGGGTGACTGGGCCGCGGGTTACATGACGACCACAAAGGGCCTGGTCCCGGGTGAGGACTTTGGCTATGCGGCTTCCCCGGATACTGCAGGCGAATTCATGTGGCTGTCGGATAGCTTCGGCCTGCCGAGCGAGGTTCCCAATCGTGACAACGCTATCGCGTGGTTGGAGACACTCGGCTCGCTGGAAGGCCAGAATGCCTTCAATCCGCTGAAGGGTTCCATCCCGGCACGTCTCGATGCAGTTGCGGATGCCCCTGATCTGTATAACGCGTATCTGCAATCCGCCGCCGCGGATTGGAGTGAAAACATGCTGGTTGGCTCGTTGGCGCATGGTACCGCAGCCAATGAACGCTTCATGGGTGAGTTTGGCCAGGTGATCGAGATCTTCCGCCAGACTGAGAACCCTGCTGCGGCTGCAAATGCTATGGCGGCCATCTGCGTACAATCGGGTGCCTGCGGCTAACGTATTTCGTCAATGAATATCAGGCCACCCGCTGGTGTCACTGGTGGCCTGATTGATCATAGAACAAGACCTCGTCGAGTAGGGGTCTTGTTGTTCATCGACATTGCAGCGGAGGCAAAGGGGATGCATAGCCCGAGAGATCGATTAATCGCGTTCGTGATGATAATGCCCTCAGTTATTTTGATTGCAATTTTTGTTTATGGCTTTATTTTCCAGACAATACAAACGTCGCTGACGGATTGGGGCGAAGACCCGAGTGTTCCGGCGCTGGCAGCTGATGTTGAAAAATCCTTTGTTGGTCTCGAAAACTATTACAACCTGATGACTGACCCGATGGAGTTCGACTTCAGAACAGGGATGGTCAACACCTTCTTCTTTACCATCTTCTTTGTTGTAGGATGCGTGGTGGTTGGCTTTGGGCTGGCGCTCCTGCTCGATATGAAGGTTCGCTTTGAGGGCCTGTTCCGGACGATCTTTCTGTTTCCGATGGCGCTGTCACTGGTGGTCACAGGGACGATCTGGCGCTGGTTGCTGCAACCTGAGGGTATCAACAGCCTGCCCAATGAGCTGTTTGGTCTGGAGCGCATCGACTTCAACTGGTTATCGAACCGCGATCGAATCCTTGAGTTCGACTGGAACAGCGCACCGATGTATCTGACCTATATCGGGGTCTTCATCCTGGCGATTCTGGCGTTCAACTTCTTCGTCAAGCGCCGGTGGGGGTCGATGGGGTGGGCGATTGGTATCGGTGGCGTGCTGCTGTTCATGTACCTGGTCGGCTTCTGGGAGAATACGATCTGGCCGCAGCTTGGGTTCGAAAGCCCGGATGGTGAGTTCACTCCGACTTCAGAGCCGAAAGGCTTTCAGCTGGCGCTGCTGGGCATCATCATTGCGGCCGTGTGGCAGATGTCCGGCTATGTGATGGCCATGTTCCTTGCGGGTATTCGGGGTATACCTGAAGAGCTGCGTGAAGCTGCCCGCGTTGACGGCTGCTCAGAGATTGGTGTGTACTGGCGCATTGTGCTACCGCAACTGCGCCCCGTTGCTTTGAGTGCGATCATCATACTGGGACACATTTCGCTGAAGATCTTCGACCTTGTCTTTGCCATGACCGGTCGCCAGAACTTCCAGACGATCGTGCCGGGCATCCAGGTATACAGTGCATTTGATAATAACCGCTTCGCGAGTGCGAGTGCGATTGCTGTGATCATGCTGGTGCTGGTATCGGCTGTCATCGTTCCTTATCTGTGGTCACAACTGCGCGGTGAGGAGCGATGAACATGGATTCTTATCAGATGCGTCGTCTGTTCTCACGTGCTTTGATCTATACCTCACTGATCCTGCTGTCGGTTGTATTCCTCGTGCCGGTTTATATGACGGCGATCACCGCACTTAAGAGCCGCGAACAGACTGATCTGGCGAACGCGTGGGAACTTCCAGATCTGCCGCTGGAGATCGCTAATTTTGAGCGTGCGCTGGATGTCTTTGGTCCGAGCCTCGGCAACAGCTTCACGCTGGTGATTGCGGCGACGGTCCTTTCTTCGCTGCTGGGGTCGATGAACGGCTACGTCCTGTCCAAGTGGCGCATCCCGGGGGAGCGTCTTCTGTTCCCGCTCATGCTTTTCGGGATGTTTCTACCATACCAGGCTATCTTGATTCCCTTATTTGATTTTATGAGCAGCATTGAGATTGGTGGCCGTACGTTGTACGGCGGGATCCCGGGGCTGGTTTTCATCCACGTCGTGTATGGCATACCCATCACAACGTTGATCTTTCGCAATTTCTATGTGGAGATCCCTGACGAGATGCTCGAGGCCGCAGCGATTGATGGTGCTGGCTTCTGGCGACTGTATCTGCTGGTGGTATTCCCGTTATCACTTCCCGGGTTCGTCGTTGTGATCATCTGGCAGTTTACGCAGATCTGGAACGACTTTTTGTTTGCCATCTTCATGACGACAGAAGGCAACCAGCCGATCACGGTGCCGCTTGCGGAGCTATCCGGCGGCGAGGCCGTCGATTATGGCCTGACGATGGCTGGCGCGATTCTGGCAGCATTACCGCCGCTTCTGGTTTATATACTGATGGGACGCTACTTCATTCGTGGTCTGCTGGCCGGGTCAGTCAAGGGGTAGGATACCGTACTCTGCGCCAGCGTTTGCAGGGACGACCCACCAGCGCATTACGGTATTTCTTTAATGAATTAACCAGTATTTTTAAGAAACATATGTACTCGCTTAACTATTTCTTAAAGTAAAATTAAACGACTTCACCTTGGGGCGCACTATAGTCTGAACGTCTACAGGGTGTCATAAAGTAGTGATAGGCACATGACCCAAAATAAGCTCAAAAGAACTCAGATCATTGAAGAAAAACGTTTTGGCCTGAGTGTAATGACTCGAAGAAAGATAAAGGCGGCGCTGGAGGGTTATGCTTATCTGGCTCCAACGTTGATTATTCTGGCCATCTTCGTCTTCATTCCGATAATTACGTCTTTCCAACTCAGCCTGACCCGCGTTGCTCCCTTTGGCAACCGCTCGATTGATGTCGGCCTGGGCAACTACGAGCGCCTGCTGACGGACCCTGATTATCACAACAGCCTGCGTGTGACGGCCCTGTTTGTGCTAGGGACCGTGCCTACAGGTATCGCGTTGTCGGTGGCGCTGGGCATTGCGCTCTCTTATCCGCTGCGACGCGGTAAATGGTTTCATCGCTTGCTGATCTTCGTCCCAATCGTTATCAGTACGGCGGTAACGGGCGTACTCTTCCGATGGTTGTTCCATCCGGTTGTGGGGTATCTGAACTATTCATTGGAACTCGTCGGCGTCGAAGGCCCAAACTGGCTTGCCTCAAAGGATTGGGCGCTCATAAGCGTCATGGTGGCGGTCGTGTGGCGACAGATTGGTTTCAATACGATCATAGCGCTGGCAGGTATACAGAACATTGACGAGGTCTATTACGAGGCGGCGAAAGTGGACGGGGCCAATCTGTGGCACCGTATCCGACACATCACGCTGCCGATGCTCTCACCGACGCTGTTCTTCCTGCTGGTTATCAACGTCATTAACGCACTGCAGGTCTTTGGCGAGATCAATATTCTAACGCAGGGCGGGCCGAGTGGGGCGACGAACACGCTGCTCTACTCCATCTACTATGACGCCTTCGTCGGGACGCCGTTCCGTGGCTATGCGTCGGCACAGGCGTACCTGCTCTTCCTGATTATTGTTGTACTGACGATTGTACAGTTCCGGGTTGCCGGGCGGAGGGTACACTATCAATGAGCCTCGATGCGCCTGTCACGCCTAAGAATGATCTGCTGCGGGAAGACCCGCTCGAACAGAAGGGGCAGCAAGCGATGCCTTCGCGCCAGTTTGATGGTGCTGCCCTGTTCATGCAGATCTTCCTGATTACCGTAGGTCTTATCGTCTCATTCCCGATCATTCTGGCGATCTTGACCAGCTTCAAGCTGCCGACTGATATCACTAACTATCCGCCGACGCTGCTGCCGGAAGTCTGGACGTTCGAGAACTATGTTACTGCCTGGACCTCGCAGCCCTTCCCGCGTTATTTCCTGAACAGCGTCATTCAGACGGGCGTCATTGTCGTGGCGCAGTTGTTGTTCAGCATTCTGGCGGCTTACGCATTCGCGATCCTGGATTTCCCAGGGCGTAACCTCATGTTCTACCTGATCCTCGGCAGTCTCATGGTGCCATTCCAGTTGACTTTTATTCCGAACTTTATCCTTGTGAGCCAATTGGGTTGGGCGAATACCTATGCCGGGCTGACGGTGCCTTTCCTGGCGAGCGCCTTCGGCGTGTTCATGCTGCGACAGTTCTTCATGACGCTGCCGCGCGATCTCTACGACGCGGCCATGATGGACGGTGCCAGTAGCTGGCGCTATCTGTGGTCGGTGGTCGTACCGCTGAGCAAAGGCTCGATCAGCGCCTTTGCGACGTTCGCGTTCCTGAGTGCGTGGAGTCAGTATCTCTGGCCGTTGATCATCACAAATGACGTGGACATGCGCACCATCCAAATCGGCATTCGCTTCTTCCTGTTCGACCAGGAGCGTGGTGCGGATTGGGGCGGCATTATGGCGGCGGCGGTGATCGCCATGCTGCCAACACTACTGATCTTCCTGGTGGCGCAGCAGCAACTCGTGAAGGGTATTGCGACGACTGGCCTCAAGGGCTAAGTCAGAGGGGGCAGGCCGACAGAGCACACATCTCTTGTGCCCAACATACGGCTCAAATTATGGCCATTCTGCGGGTAGGGTACCGCTGATTGTGCTGCCAGTCGCCAGTGTGCGGTTGGCATGTTACTGAGGGCGCCGTCGATGCGACTCGCTGAAGCGGCAAAATGTATTCTCAAGTCATAGGAGGCAACACCCATGCAGCGTTCTTTTGTGAAGTTTAGTGTACTGGCGGTGCTGGTCGTCGTGCTCAGCATCGTTGGTGGCTCGCTGGCTCAGGATGAGCCGATCACTCTCGAGTTCTGGCATGCGATGGGCGGCGGCCTGGGCGAGCAGACTGACGCTCTGGTACAGCGTTTTAACGAAAGCCAGGATCGCATTGTCGTGAACTCGACCTTCCAGGGCAGTTACGACGATACCTATAACGCTTTGCTGGCCGCGTTCGAGACGGGCACTGAACCCAACATCATTCAGAACTTCGACCTGGCAACCCAGACCATGTTTGATACGGGCCGTCTGCTGCCGGCGTGGCAGCTGATGGAGGCCGAAGGCTTCGATCAGAGCGTCTTCGTCCCGGCTGTTTCCGCCTATTACGGTGACGAAAACGGCATGGTCGGCATGGCGTTCAACAGCAGCACTCCGATCCTCTACTACAACACTGACATGCTGGCGGCTGCGGGTTATGAAGACCTGCCGACCGACCTGAGCTTCTCCGACCTGCTGGAAATCTGCGACGCTGTCCAGGCGACCGGTGTAGAGTACTGCATCACGTTTGGTCAAGTCGGCTGGTACTTCGAGCAGATCCTTGCCAACAGCGGCGGCCTGTACTTCAACAATGACAATGGCCGCACCGCCCGTGCGACCGAAGTTCTGTTCAACCAGGGTGTCGGTGTGGAAGTCTTCACCTTCCTGACCAGCCTGTTCCAGAATGGCTATGCGCCGAACCTGGGCAACACCTGGACGGACACCGATGCCGTCTTCCTGGCTGAACAGGCCGCGATGATCTTCGACAGCACTGCGGGTGCCCGTGGTCTGGAGGATGCCTCCGAATTCGAAATCCGCACTACCTACATCCCCTACGCTGACAGCGCCGAACGCAACGGTGTGGTCATCGGTGGTGCTGCGCTGTGGCTGCTGGATAGCGGCGACGAAGCCATGAATGAAGCTGCCTGGGAATTCATGCGCTTCATGTCGGAAGATCAGCAGCAGATCGACTGGCACATCGGCACGGGCTACTTCCCCGTTCGCTCGGAACTGGTTGAAGATCAGGCTATCCTGGATTTCTGGGAAGCCAACCCGAACTTCCGCACTGCGACCGAGCAGCTGCTTGAAACCCGCACCACCCTGGAAGACGGCAGCACAAACTACGCCGTCCTGGGTGGCCGCGCTGGTCCGTTCCCGGCGATCCGCCAGTTCATCGTTGACGCTTACAGCCGCGTCCTGGATGACGGCCTGACGCCGCAGGAAGCACTCGACGAAGCTGCCGCCAAGGCCAACGAAGAACTCGAGAACTACAACGCGTTCTTCGGTGACTAAATCGCGCCACGATATCTAACAACCCATGGGGGCGGGCATGTCCCGCCTCTGTGAACTCTTCCATAGTGTTACGTAGACTGTTCCCTATGCGACCCACTCTCAAATCACTCTTTCTGATTGTTGGTGTGATTATTTTCGGCTTTGGTCTGGTGCGTGCGCAGCCGCCCGACGATGTAACCCCGACGGTGACGGTCATCGCTAATGGGCTGTTGAACCCCGTCGGGCTGGCGCTGCTGCCGGATGGCAGCCTGCTGATTGCCGAAGAGGGCACAGGTGACCCAGACCTGAGTGCGGGTGTCAGCCTGATGACACCAGAAGGCGACGTCGGTCGTCTGATCTCCGGTCTGCCGAGTGGACGAGATAGCGGTGATCTCTCCGGTGTGCCGCTGGTGGCAGTCGCGCCAGATTACAGCCAGATTTATGTGGGTAACTTCGGGGCGGGACACCTGTGGACGCTGCCGCTCAGCGAGGAGGGGACGCTGGCGCTGCCAGAGACGCCCTTTACGCCCGAGCAGCTCGGTCAGGCGATGGCACCGTTCAACAACGTGCGCCTGACGAATCCCTTCGATATGACTTTTGATGCAGACGGCTTGCCGGTCGTCAGCGATGCCTCAGAGAATGGCGTCGCAAAGCCTAATGCGGACGGTACCACACGCTTTATCCACCGCTTTGATGAGCTGGTCAATCCGCTTGATTCACGATTTACCATCGACGCCGTGCCGACAGGTATCGCACGGGTGGGCGATGAGTATTATGTGACGCTGTTCGGTGGTTGCCCCTATCCACCGGCAGGCGGCGAGTTGGTCGCTATTGACGAGCAGCGCAATCAGCGTACCGTCATCGACAGCCTGAATATGCCGATCGATGTGGCGGTTGGCCCAGACGGTACGGTCTGGGTGTTGGAGTTTGCGACGTTTAATCCAGATGGCTCGTGCTTCTCCGGGATGGGTTATCGCCACGACACGGGGCGTCTGAGCTACATCACTGAAGAGGGGCGTCTGCAACCTGTCCTGACGGGCCTGAACTTCCCTGGTGCGGTGCTGCCGCTGCCGGATGGCAGCCTGTTCATGACCGAGATTTTCGACGGCGAAGTCCTCCATATTACCTTTGACGAACCCGTCACCAGCCCGATTACCTCACCGGAACCGGTCACTATCAGTTATGATGAGCCTGTTTACTTAGAAGCCGACGATTATGACGCGGCGCTGGCAGCAGTCATACGCGAGCAGGGATTGCAGCCGAACCCCGGCGAGGAATGGCGCGAGGGTGATACCGCACTGGCACGACTGGGACGCGATCTCTTCTTCGACCCGGTCCTGTCCGGCGATTTGAATATTTCCTGTGCGACATGCCATCATCCGGCGTTTGGTATGGCGGATGGTCGCGTGCTGCCGATTGGTACCAGCGGCGATGGACTTGGCCCGGCGCGTGAGTTCATGAAGCGGATTACCCCGGCGCACGAAGCTTACATTCACGCGCGTGTGCGTGCGATGCGCGCTGATATCGCCGATGATGGCAGCATTGAAAATCCATTTAACGGGCAGTTCGTCCCGCGTAATGCACCGACGATTATCAACAGCGCATTGCTGCCGGTTCAGTTCTGGGATGGGCGTGTCGAAAGCTACGCGCTGGGGCTGTCTGTTCGCACGCGCGAACGCCGCGTGAACGAGCTGTTTGAGCTGACGGACGTACTAACTGCACAGGCGTTGTTCCCGCTCACAAGCCTGCATGAAATGGCAGGCGTCACCTTTGGCGGGCTGGCACCGCAGACAGTGCGCGACGCACTGGCCGAGCGTCTGATGACGTATCCGGCATATGCTGAAATGTTCACGGAGGTCTTCGGTACAGAGACGATTACGCCGCTGCAGATCGCACAGGCGCTGGCCGCTTTCGAACGTCAGCTCATCTTCACAGATGCGCCCTGGGATGCGTATCTCGGCGGGGATCAGGACGCCCTGACCGACGCGCAGAAGCGCGGCGCGCTGCTGTTCTACGGCGCGCTGAACCCGGATGTCAACTGCGCGAGCTGCCACCTGGGCGATCTGCAGACCGACCTGCGCTTTCATAATTTATTAGTGCCGCAGCTTGGGCCGGGCAAGGGGCACGGCGAAGACGGCCGCGACGATTGGGGACGCGGTGGCACCACTTTTGATCGGCGGCATCAGTATCAGTTCCGTACGCCGTCACTGCGTAACGTCACGCTGACCGCGCCCTATTTCCACAATGGTGCCTATACCTCGCTGGAGGCGGTCATCTGGCATCACGCGGATATTTTCGGCAGTGCGGCCAATTATGACCCGGCGGCACATCTGCCTGCGGATTTTTACAGCAGCGTGCAGCCATTCGATGCAGAAGAGATGGCTTACACCGCCGCGCCACAACTGGAAGATGGTCTACCGCTGACAGAGCGTGATGTCGCTGATCTGGTGGCGTTCATGCACAGCCTGACTGATCCGGCGGCGGCCGACCTGGATCATCTGCTGCCCGAAGCCGTTCCGAGCGGTCTGCCCCTCGATCCGGTCCCCAGCGAAATACCGCAGCTTGTCAGCGCGTCGGTGGATCGCCCGCAGCGGGTAGTTTCCTCTGAGGTGCAAGAAACCGAAGATGGGGCGTGGCGCTTTATCGATGTGACGGACGACACTGGGCTTGCCTTCCAGCATGGGGCGTTCGTCAAGGCCATTAGCGATGACCCGGCAGCGGGTATGGGCGCGGGCCTGTGCTGGATCGATTACGACAACGATGGCTGGCTCGATCTGTATCTGGTCAACAGCCACGCTGAGGAAGAGATCAGCTACCTTCAGGCGAACGGTGGCCTCCCACGGAATGCCCTTTATCGCAACGTCGGTGGACAATTTGTAGATGTCAGCGCTAGCTCTGGCACAGACCTCGCGCTGCGTGGCAATGGCTGTGTTGCAGCGGACTTTAACCGTGATGGCTGGATGGATTTGTTCATCACTGCGGATGGACCCAATGCGCTGCTGTGGAACCAGGGTGACGGCACTTTCGTCGAAGGCGCAGCAGCGGCGGGCGTCGATGCACCGGAGTGGAACGCGGCAGCCGCAGTCGCTGATCTCAATGAAGACGGCTGGCCTGATCTCTACGTGGGCGCTTACATCGACCTCAACAATAAAGTGCCGCGACCCGTCGGGGCATTCCCGCAGGATTACTACGGCCTGCCTGATCGCCTCTATATCAGTGAGGGCGCGAGTGATGGCGGCCGGGTGACGTTCCGCGAAGTCACGCAGGAAGTGGGACTGACGCGGGCCGAGCGCGGCCTGGGCGCGATCTTCAGTGATCTGGATAACGATGGCGATCTCGATCTTTATGTGGCCAACGATGGACAGGCCAACCGTCTGTACATGAATGTGCCGGTGCCAGGGGGCATCACGGCTGATCCGCTGGGCATTGGCTTCCGGCTGGTGGACCAGCATGAGACAGCTGAGGTCGGTGATACGGGCAGCGGCATGGGCGTCGCCGGAGGTGACTGGAACAACGACGGCCAGTTCGATCTGCTCGTCACCAATTGGGATCGCGAGCTGAACGCGATCTATCTCAATCAGACGGCTGAAGCGGGCTATCTGAACTTCCAGTACAGCACCTATCGCATCGGTATGATGGGCCTGGGCAACAATATGACCGGCTGGGGGACAGCCCTGGCGGATTTCGACCATGACGGCGATAAGGATATGCTCACGGTTAATGGGCGGGTGCCGGTTGCTAACTTCGAGACGGATGCGGAGTTGATCCGCCTGTACGGTAATCGCAGCATAGAAGGATACCCCGGCCAGTTCCGTGAGTGGACAAAGCGCGTCGGATTTGAAGAGATTGGTACGCTAATGGCGCGTGGCAGCGCACTCGCCGATTTTGATCAGGACGGCGATCTGGATATCGCGATCAACACGATTGGGGGGCGTGCCCTGCTGCTGATGAACGTCGGTGCGACGGGCAACTGGCTGCGCGTTCAGCTGGCGGATTTCGCGCCGGGTACCGTCGTTACGGTCACGCTGCCTGATGGCACCGAACTGCATCGTGAATGGCACGTTGGCAGCAGCTACCTCGCCTCAGAAGACCCCGCGCTGCATTTCGGCGTAGGTGACGCTGATGAACTACCGCAGGTGGTTGTCACCTGGCCGGATGGTCAGACGCACACGCTGACGGCGGTCGCCAGTAATCAGCTCCTGACCATTGCACGGCCGACACAACCCTGATACTTTAAGCGGACTGGCCAGCTTATCAGGAGGAACCGATGAACGTTGAAGGGCCTTTGACCGGCCGGAGCGTTGACTGCGAGCCTATCCTGCGGGCGCTGCCGGCCTGGTTTGGTATTGAAGAAGCCAACCAGCATTACATCGCGTTCGTTGACCGTAATCCCACGTTCATTGCCTATGATGAGGGGCGAGCTGTAGGCTTTGTTTCGATTGAGCGGTCGTTCGCGCATAGTGCGGAGATTTACGTGATGGCCGTCCACCCGGATCATCACCGGCAGGGGGCGGGGCGACTGCTGCTGCAAGCTACAGAAGCCTTCTTAAAAGAACAGGGTGTGCGCTTTCTCCAGGTGAAGACACTCAGCAGCAAACACCCGAGCCCGGAATACGCACAGACTCGGGCGTTTTATCTTGCGCAGGGTTTCGTTCCGCTTGAGGAATTCCCGGAGCTGTGGGGCCCACATAACCCCTGCCTGCAGCTCATCAAGGCGCTGTAGCCGATCAGCGGGCGCGCATCGTCGGGTCGAGCACGTCACGCAGTCCGTCCCCGATGAAGTTGAAAGCCATTACCAAAGAAGCGATCGCCAGGCCAGGATACAGCCACATCCACCACTGATCGAAGAAATCCACGCCAATCGAAACCATACGGCCCCATTCTGGCGATGATGGCTCCGGCCCGAGGCCCAGGAAACTCAGCCCGGCGAACAGAAGGATCGCATTGCCGACGTCGAGTGAGGCGTAAACGAGCGTCGGGCCGATGGTGTTGGGCATCAGCGTGCGCATCAGTACGTAGAAGTGCCGCGCGCCGACGCTGTGCGCCGCCTCGACGTACTCTTTGTTCTTGGCTTCCAGTATCAGGCTGCGCGAAAGACGGGCATAGGTCGGCCATCGGACGATAATCAGCGCAAGAACGGCGTTGCGTATATCAGGGCCGAGCGCTGCTGTGATCGCCATCGCGAGAATGATCGTCGGAAAGGCCATAAACAACTCTGTGATGCGCATCAGCAGCTCATCCCAGAAGCCGCCCAGGTAACCTGCGAGGGCTCCCAGGAGCGTGCCGAAGATGGCATCGACGACGATCACTGCGATTGCCGCCGGAATAGTAATGCGAGCACCATAGAGTACGCGCGTCAGGATATCGCGGCCCAGTTCGTCAGTGCCCAGCCGATAGATGTCATTTGGGCTGCTCAGGCGATTCGCGACGTTCTGCGCCAGTGGGTCAAAGGGGGCGATCACCGGCGCGATAATTGCGATCACCACCCAGAAGAGGACGATGCTGCTCCCTATGAATACGGTAGGATTACGGAACAGTCGCGTAACCAGCCGATTGCGGCGCGTCTTTGCCAGCGTGTTAACGGTTTTGGTCTGAAGTGGTAGTGTCTTTGCCATATCGCCCTCACTTCAGCCGGATGCGTGGATCCAGGAAGTAGTACAGGATATCCACGATAAAGTTGACGAAGATGTAGATGAAGGCAATCAGCATGCTGACGCCCATGATGGCCGGGAAATCCTGAGATGTCGATGCGCGGAATGCGTAGCGCCCGATGCCTGGCCAGGCGAAGATCGATTCCGTAAGAACAGCACCCGCCAGCAGATTACCATACAGCAGGCCGATGACAGTCACAACCGGGATCAGCGCGTTGGCCATAGCATGCTTGATGATAATGCCGCGCTCACGCAGCCCTTTCGAGCGGGCCGTGCGGATGTAATCAGCGCTGAGCTGCTCGAGCAGTGACGAGCGCGTGATGCGCGCGATGATGCCCGACACATACAGCCCAAGCACCAGCGACGGCAGCACCAGATGCGAAGCTGCATTCAGAAATGTCTCCCATTGGCCTGCGAGTAAGGCATCAATCGTGAAGAAGCCGGTGACATGGGGTGGGTCTCTCACGAGGAAGCTCAGCCGCCCCGGCCCCGCCGTGATGCCTAGCTCAGCATGCAGGATAGTCAGACCAAGCAGTGCGAGCAAGAATACCGGGAAGCTCACGCCGATCAGCGCAATGATGCGCACGATATAATCGATGATGCGGTTGTGCCACACCGCGGAAATCACGCCAAAGCTGATGCCAATCCCCAGCCCGACCAGAATTGAATACGTTGCCAGTTCCATCGTAGCCGGAAGAAACTGCTGTATGTCTTCGGTGATCGGGTTGCGTGTTTTGATCGATACGCCCAGATCGCCCTGGAGGAGGTTGCCGAGGTAGGTGAGATACTGCTCGACCGGGGGCCTGTCGAGGCCCCATTTTTCCCGGAAGGCCTCAATGAGTTCTTCGTCATTGAGTGCGTTCTGGGGCAGGTTGGCGTTGATCGGGTCTGCCGGGACCGCGTTCGCGATGATGAAGGCGACTACGGTAATGCCGAGCAGCAGCGGTATGGCGAATAAAATGCGGCGAACGATATAGACTTGTATGGGCATGCGGGGTCTCAGGCTGACAGCCGTGTACGCCGCCCAGCACGAGCGGCATACACAGCAGGTCGAACATCGCTAAAGGTTTACGATTCAGCGCGGCTCAGCAGGACGAGGTCGAGGCCCCAATCCGGGTGCCAGATGTAGCCCTGGATGTCTGCGCGGTAGGCAGTCTGGATGCTGGGCACGAGGAAGGGTGCATATGCACCGGATTCCTGCGCGAAGTCCTGGAGTTCTGCAAACAGCGCCAGCCGCGTTTCTTCAATCGCTTCCACACGGGCCTGGTTAATCAGGTCCATGATTTCTGGTTCGACCATGTCGGTGGTCCAGTTGGTACGCTCTTCAGCGACCTTGCCACCAGGCAGGAAAGACAGGAAGTCGATCGGGTCGAGCACGTCCGGCCCCCAGAACCAGTAGGCGAAGCCCTGCTGACCGTTGCGGTATTCTTCCAGCGAAACCTGGACTTCGCCGGGGCGCAGCGACACGTTGATGCCGATCTCGGCCAGATCCGCCTGCACCTTCTGCGCGTTGGTGCTCATGTTGATGCCACCGAAGGTGAAATCGGGGTAGCTGAGTTCAATGTCGAAGCCATCTGGATAACCGGCAGCTTCCATCAGGTCGCGGGCTGTGTCCAGATCACGCTGCACGGCACGGTCGGGGCCGTAGGCACCCTGCAGACCAATCCACATGTTGGTGCCCGGGGTGACGCTGCCCGGCCACAGCACGGTGTAGCCTTCGTAGTCCAGCGCCAGACGAATTGCCTGCGCGACCAGCGGATCCGCGACAGGGCCGCCGATTTCCGGATCACGATTCATGAGCAGGAAGTGCGTCCAGCGATCCTGGCCACGGAAGATGCCCAGCTCGGGGTTGTCTTCCATTGTGATGATCTGGTCGGGCGTCAGGTCGAGCGCAATGTCAATCTGGCCGGATTCCAGCGCGACCTTCTGCGTGGCGGCTTCCGGGATGTTGACGATGATCACGCGATCGAAGTAGGGCTGCTCGCCCCAGTAGGCTTCGTTGCGGACGAGTACGGTCTCTTCCTGCGGCGTCCAGCTCTCCAGAATATAGGGGCCAGTACCAGCCGAGGTTTGATCGAAGACGTCGCGTGCGGTATCCGTATCAGCGGCATCTTCGGCGTTGGTGCCACCCGCCGCGATGATTTCGCTGTCATTGGTGACTGAGAAAGCGGTATTCACCAGCTCCGCAAGGAAGGACGGGCGTGGTTCCGACAGTGTAATCTCCACGGTCAGATCATCGAGTGCAGCGACGCTGGCTATTGCGTTCGCCAGGAACGAGGGATTGCTGAGCACATTCTGCAGCCGCGTGATCGAGAAGACAACGTCTTCAGCCGTCAGTGGGTCGCCATTGGCGAAAGTGACGTCATCGCGCAGGGAGAAGGTGTACACCAGGCCGTCTTCTGAAACCTCCCAGGAGGTCGCCAGATTGGGTTCGATGGATGATGCGTCCTCATCTGGGAAGGTGACCAGAGTGTCGTAGGTGGCGCGGTGGACGATGCCACTGGTCGGGTTGAAGGCGTGCGCCACGTCGTAGGATTCTGTGACTTCAGCGTGGCCGATAATCAGCACGCGCTCGTCTTGCGCATGCAGGGCGCTGCTGACGAGCATCAGCGCCAGGGACAGTACAAGAACGACTCGCAGCCATGATTTTCTGATCATCGTTGTCCTCACTTCAATAGGGTTGATGAATGCGTGCTACTGATGTGCTCGTGCGAATGTGCTGCGAGATTTTAGACGAATCACGAATTTATCGCAAATTTTTCTACAAAAAGGTTTTATTTGATCAGAGCTGTACACTTTATCGACGGGCCTGGGAACTTTCTGTAAGTGTGCCTGATGTCAGAATTGATGATGATCATTTGGCGCATATTCATAGATGCCTTATAATGCGAATATGAATCTGAACAAATGATCTATTCTTGTGAACTGGAGGTATCTATGTCGTTGGACGATATGATCAAAAAAGGTGATGTGCAAGGCGTACGCCAGTTAATTCAGAAAGACCCCTCCGTGTTGACAGAAGGGTATCCGTCGCCACTCCTGCTGAGCGTGTACTATCGTCAGCCCGGCGTTACGGCGTTGCTGCGTCAACATGTGGATCACTTGACGATTCACGAAGCGGCTGCCGTGGGCGACTGGCACCGCGTGCAGGTGTTGCTTGATGAAGAACCCGGTGCGATCGATCAATACGCCAGCGACGGATTTACGCCGTTAGGTCTGGCAGCATACTTTGGTCATGATCAGGTTGTAAGGCTGCTGCTTGAGCGTGGTGCACAGGTCAATCTCGCAGCCAGGAACGCGCAGCAGGTTACGCCACTGCATTCGGCGGTCTCTGGCAGGCACGAAGCCATTATGCGCCTGCTGCTGGAATCCGGCGCTGACCCCAATATCCCACAGGCGGGTGACATCACCCCACTGATGCAGGCAGCTCAGGGCGGGCATGATTGGATGGTCAGGCTGCTTCTGGATCATGGTGCGCGAGCGGATGCCCAGGATGACAATGGTATGACTGTGTCGGATCATGCAGCGCAGCACGAACACATACGTGCTTTACTATCGCAAGCATGAGCGATTGAACTCTGTGTGAGCACCGCTGGCGTGTGGAGACATATCAACACTGATATTTGACTCAACTTGGCCTCAATGTTTTCTAAATTAATTGTAAATTAGAATAGAGTTCATACTTAACGACGCCACGTGTCTCATCGGAGCTATCACGTCATGCTAACTTCTACACGCGGTGCGCGTAATCAGCGGACCACTAGCACTGAGGAGAATCTCAGGAAGCAAATTCAGTTATTCGAAAAGCAGATGGTTGCCAATGTCATGCTGAATGCAGTGCCTGATGCGTTTGTGGTGCTAAATTCTCATCGGCAGATCGTCTACGCCAATGATGCACTTGGACATCTCATCGAAGAATCTGATAAGAAGTGCATCTACGGCCTTCGTTTTGGTGAAGTACTGGGCTGTGTACATGCCAAAGAGCATCCTGATGGCTGTGGCGTGGGGTTTTCGTGCTCTCAGTGCGGGGCGAACCGCTCGGTCAACGTCGGCCTGAGGAATGAGACGAATGCGCAGGAATGCAGCATCCTGCTGGAGAACGGTGAAGCGCTGGATCTGAAAGTATGGTCGCAGCCGCTTACGGTGGAAGGCGAGATGTTTGTCGTGTTTGCTGTGCAGGATATCAGCCATGCCAAGCGCCGCGAGATCATGGAACGCATCTTTTTTCATGACATTCTAAATACCGCGGGCTTTATCATGTCCATCATGGAGATGATGTCGCTGTACGAGGAACGTGGCCTACCGGCAGACCTGAACAAGTATCGTCAGGAACTCGATGCTGCTTCGCACCGACTGGTGGATGAGGTCAAGGGACATCGTCTGATTGTCGCGGCTGAGAGCGGCAAGCTGAGCATTCAGGAACGCCTGATTGAAGTTGATGTGTTCATCACTGAGCTGGTAAATTCGATGCGGAAGAACCCGGCTGCGGCCAATGTCAACATCATCACTGACCGGGGTACGCCCGTTTCAATCGCAACGGATCCGGTGCTGCTGGGACGTGTACTGAACAACATGCTGCTCAATGCGGTGGAGGCATCGTCAGCTGATAGTACGGTCACAGTCATGCATGCTGTGCACAATGGGAACGTCATCTTTTCTGTGAACAATCAGCAAACCATGCCGCGCTGTGTCGAACTTCAGGTATTTCACAGGTCGTTCACGACAAAAGGTACAGGTCGCGGCCTGGGTACCTACAGCATCAAGCTGCTGACCGAGAACTTCCTCGGTGGTGAAGTCTGGTTTGAGACAAACACCAAATCCGGGACGACATTCTTTGTGGCCCTGCCGCTGGCGCATTCACGGACGAGCGAGCGGCTGACACAATTCACGTTTTGATCCTGCCATTCATCAAACTCTCAGCGATAACCCCACAAAATGCGGGGTTTGTACCACGCTTGCTAATGTTATTTCTACGATGTTCGTTTACAAAGTAACGCAATCACACGAGCGAACACTCATGGAGGATAACATGCAAGTGTGGAACAACACGAAGACGGTACTGTTGCTCGGCGGCCTGACTGGCCTGTTCATGCTGATCGGTTCCGCGCTTGGCGGGACGAGTGGCATGATTTTCGCCTTCATCCTGGCCGTGGTAATGAATATGGGGGCCTGGTGGTTCTCAGGATCACTGGCGTTGCGGATGAGCGGCGCGCGCGAAGTCAGCCCTGCGGAAGCGCCGCAGCTGCATCAGATGGTCGAGACGCTGGCGGCGCGTGCGCAGTTGCCCAAGCCCGGCGTTTATGTCATCGAGACACACATGCCTAACGCATTCGCCACTGGCCGTGACCCGCAGAATGGGGCGGTCGCTGTGACGACGGGCCTGATGAATATGCTGGATCGGGATGAGCTGGCGGGCGTCATCGCGCATGAACTGGCACATATCAAGAATCGCGATACGCTGATCTCCAGTGTAGCGGCGACGATCGGCGGTGCAATCGCTATGCTGGCCGATATGGCGATGTGGTCGGCCCTGTTTGGCGGTATGTCCGGCAGCCAGAACGACGAAGAAGGCGGTGGTGCCGGCTCACTGGCTGGTGGTCTGCTGATGGCTATTCTCGCGCCGATAGCCGCCATGCTGATACAGATGGCCATCTCACGTTCGCGTGAGTACGTCGCGGATGCGACCGGCGCACAGATCCTGGGCGACCCGCTGCCGTTGGCAGATGCGCTTGAGAAACTGGAGACCTGGGCGAGCAACCCTTATGCACAACAGGATGTGCACGTCAACCCGGCGACGTCGCACCTCTACATCATCCCGCCAATGGCTGGTGGACTGGCAGCGCTGTTCCGTACCCACCCGGCTACGGCAGAGCGTGTGGCACGCCTGCGCCAGATGGCGCGTACAGGTATGCGCGCTGCCGCCTGATTGTCGCCAGGCTGCCAGGGCGTCATTCGCATCATATACCGCTTCGTTTGCAGAGCGTCCCGCCCGTCGCCGACGGCGGGCGCTCTGCTTTTCGGACCCCAAACGTTGAGGCCGTACTGCGTTGAGTTCGAGTAGAATGAGAGCGTGAACTGTTATTCACGTTCTGTAAAGCGTGTAACTGTGTCTCGATACCCCAAACCGACCCAGAGGCCCGACTGATGACGCTCAAACTTCGTGATGCGCGGCTGTCTGGCCTGCTGCGTCTTCTGCTGATCTTCTTCGCGATCTATTTCGCGTTCTTTATTGCGGTCTACTACCCGCCGATCTACGAAGTGCGCGCTTTTCATCACCTGCTGATGACAGGTGTGCTGGCGATCTGGCTGGTGCATCGCTTGCGGAAGGGCAGCCTGCCTGTCACCCCGTTGAGCGTGCCGCTGTTGGCACTGGCGGGGGCGTGGCTGCTCTCAGCAGTGACCGGGATCGTGCCGCGCGTGTCGCTGGAATACGTGTGGCAGGGTTTGATTCTGCTGGGACTGTATGGCTTCTTCGTGGGATTGCTGCGTTCCGGCCGCGAGAAGCTCGTAATCGAGACGCTGTTCCTGGCCGTATTCACGATTGGCCTGGTCAGCCTGATCGAAGTGGGTGTATATGCTTTTGGCCTAGGGATCGTACCCAATTCCAGCCTGAGCTGGCTGGAATATGGCCTGCCGCCCCGCTGGCCCCCTTTGACGTTCGCGGCGGGCAACAGCAATCAACTGGCGGGTTTGCTGGCCCCGGCGATTGTTGTCATCGCCGGGTGGGGGCTGACGGCGCGTCAGGCGAGCGTACGCTGGCCACTTGTCAGCCTGGCTGCGTTGCTGCTGATCCCTCTGGTAGTGGCAAATTCACGCGGGGCGCTGATTTCGCTAGCAGTAGCGGCGCTGACGCTGGCGCTGCTGTGGCTGTGGCGGCGGGTTGGCGGCCATGCGGCACCGGCGCGGCTGAAGGTCGGCTTCGGGTTGCTGCCGCTGGGTGCCTTTGTGGGATTGTTGGGCGTCATCGTCTGGCAGTTGGATAACGCGCGCGGGCTGCTGTGGTCGGCGGCGTGGCAGTTGTTCCTGTCGGATCCGCTGACAGGTATCGGCTATGGAGCTTATGGCACGGGCATCCGCAGCATCCTGACGAGTCGCTATGATATGCTGGCGACGGCACATAATGTCCCGCTCAATGTGGCGGCAGAACTGGGCCTGATCGGTCTGGCGGCGGTGGGCTGGGTCGCGTGGGGGACCTTCTGGGCAGGGTATCGCCGCTGGGCCGGCACCGCTGCGGACCCGGACTGGCGGGCGGGGTTCGTGCTGGCGGCGCTGGTTGGCCTGGCGGCGCACAGCCTGGTCGACGTGTTGACCTCACCCGCGACCGGGCTGCTGGTCGTCATCCTGGCGGCCTACCTGACGGTACGCTTTCAACCTGAGGCGGAGGCACGCCAACCGGTTACCCGACCGTGGCTGCACCGTGGCCTGATCGCGGGCGCGCTGTGCCTCACGCTGGGGTACGGCGTTGGCCTGTACGTCAGTGATCAGGCGGCGTTTGCCGCGCGGTCCAGCCTGCTGGCAGCGAACGATGCCGAAGCGCTCGCGCAGATTGAGACCGCGCAGACATTAGACCCTGCGCTGAACCTCTACCAGTTACAGGAGGTGTATCTGCTGGGGCAGCGCGCTCAGGACGATGAAAGCCTGCGGTCGGTAGCTATCGCCGCGTATGAAGGTGCAATCCGGCTGGAGCCGAACTGGGTGACCGGCTGGCTGAATCTGGCAGCATTTTATGAGCAGGCCGGGCGCATCCAGGATGCAGCGGGGACGCTGGCACACATTCAGTCACGCGATGGCACAGGCCAATCCTGGCTGCACTGGGCACGGCTGGCGGAGACGCACAACCTCGCAGATGACGCAGACATCATCGCGGCTTACTTTGAGAGCATGGCATATCAGATGCCGCTCTCATCGTTCTGGTGGGAGACACCACTGCGGCAGGCGGCGGTGCGCGACTACGTCGCGGCAGCCGAAGAAGACGACGATGTGATGACGCAGTTTCGCGTCTGGCAGGCTCATGATCCAGAGCGTCTGAGTGATCTTGTGCCGACTGTGCCGGAGACCCATCGGGATTACTGGGTCATCGGCCAGATGGCGCTGATGACCGGCGATTACAGTGCGGCCCGACGTGCCTTCGACATGGCGGTCGAACTGTCACCCATGCAGGGCGATTATTACGTCCTGCGGGCGTCGACATACACGCGGGCTGATCCTCAGGCTGAAGAAGACCTGCGGTTGGCGGCATGGTATGGTACACGCTTCGAGAGCATAAACCGCGTGCGAGCGACGTGGGCACAATCCGACGAGGATCGTCTGACGTATCGCGCGAGTATGCTGAGTGCGCGGCGCGTGCGTCAGGTGTACGCGCAGGTGGGCTTTAACCGGCTGGCGCTGTTCGACGTACTGCCGGCGATGCGCCTGCCCGGTCCGTCGGATGCTGCGCTCCAACATGGGTACTGGGTGGTTGACTATTTCATCAACCAGGGTGAGATGGAGCGCGCGCATCTGGCACTGCGCGCCATACTGGATGTCGCGCCGTTCGATATGCGCGCACAGGTGGCGCTTGACCAATGGCCGGAATAATGCCGTTATTCGAGCATGGTCTGATGCGTGGGTGCTGCATTACAATAGGGTTGATCTGGATGTGAGTTTCAGGAGCACTCCGCGTGACACAGGACAGTAAAGTACAGAAGAGTGAACAGGAGTGGCGGCAACTGCTCTCGCCGGAGCAGTACGCCGTGCTGCGCGAACAGGCCACTGAGCGACCCTTTACTGGGGAATATGTCGATACCAAGACGCCGGGCGTCTATCGTTGTGCCGCCTGCGGTAACCCGCTCTTTTCTTCAGAAACGAAGTTCAATTCCGGCTCCGGCTGGCCGAGCTTCTACGATGTCATTGAAAGCGGCAACATTGAACTGCGCGAGGATATGAGCCACGGAATGCGCCGTATTGAGGTCGTCTGTGGTAAATGCGAATCGCATCTGGGGCACGTGTTCGAAGATGGGCCACAGGATAAGACCGGTCTGCGTTACTGCATCAACTCAGTGGCGCTCAAGCTCGATCCAAAGGACTCTGCGTAAGTCGCTTCACCTCGCTGAGTACATCTTACAACTTAAACCAGTCCGGCGCAGCGTGTGTCGGGCTGGTTTTTTTACGAGAAAAATCAGCGCCTTTTGTGCAGCACCATTGCGCAACTGTGTCATAATAAAAGTGCCGAGACAATTGCACGGATGGGCGCAAGTGTATGCGGAATGATTCCACTGACACTTCAATGCCGATTATCCCTGAAGATGATTATCGGGTTGTGGTGAACAAGCAGGGACATTACAGGCTGGTACGCAGCGTGGACGATACGCCCACAGACTGGCGTGACACAGGTTACTACGGCTCTAAGTCAGATTGTCTGAAGTTCATCGGGCAAAAACTCGAGTCCTGATGCAGGCATCGCAGCATCCGCTACAGCTTTCTTCATGTCGAACACGACCCGCCAGAACTATGACGGCGGGTGATTGAACTGGATCAGCGTTCAGGTCGAATCAGGTGCGACAACGCTCGCATCCTGCTGTAAACTGTGGGGCGAACTTGATCACGAACATGCAGCCGTGGTTAGTGGCTGTGTGTCTTGCACTGTTAAACATGGCAGGATCATGAACACATCAACGGAGTCCCCTGCTGAACTGCTGGCGCGCAGTGCGTTCGGCTTCGCCGTATTTGCACTGCTGACGGCTGGGATCGCCCTCGTCTGGCTGCTGCTTGGCCCACCAAGCGGCACCGCTGCACAGGAAACTACACGATTGGCCATCAATATTGGGGCGGTGGTGCTGGTCGTTGCACTCTTGGCCCTGTGCGTGTTCTTCTTCCGCGCTGAACCCAAACATCTGATGCCTGTGAGCCGACGCATTGCCAGCCTTTTGTCGCGTGGCTGGCTGGTGGGCCTGCTGATCCTGGTGCTGGTGGAGGTCAACTTCCTGGCCTTCATCCTGCTGGACAATATCGCTGCTGGCATCACCAACCCGGCGAAGTTCCTGCTGCTGAGCTGGTCGCTGCTGCTGGGTCTCATCATCGCTACAGTGAATGCCGACAATCTGCGCGGCTGGTTCCAGTCCACGCGGAATGTATGGGCCGGGCTTGGGCTGGTGATCATGGTTGGGGCGGTGCTGCTGATGCTGTTTGGTCTGAATCGCTGGGCTGTCCAGACAACCGGTGTGGCGGATCAACTGCGCGGTGCCCTCGATTATCGTGTTCTGGGTTTCTATGAAGATGGCGGCCCAACGCCTGATTCCCGTGATTTCTGGCTTGAGCAGTCGCAGACGCGCATACGCTGGTCGCCCTATACGTACTGGGTGGTTGATGCCTTCGACGGTGAATACGTCAATGTGGACGCATCGGGCATACGTCACACACCTGATTACACGGAGGCCAGCACTGCGACCCACGTCGCGTTGTACGGTGGCAGTACCGTATGGGGAGAAGGTTCTCGCGATGCATATACGATTCCCGGTCATCTGGCGCGGCTGTTGAACGAAGCCGACATGCCGCAGCACGTCGTCAATCTGGGGCAGACGGGCTATGTCAGCACGCAAGACGCATTGATGTTTCAGTTTCAGCTGATCGGTGAAGATCCGCCGGACATTGCGATCTTCTATCAGGGATTCAATGACGTGCTATCTGCCTGGGGAAATGATCTCGTAGGCGTTACCCTGCAAGAAGCGCAGCGCCTGGGCGACAGTGAGGCGGGGCGTCTGCTGCGGATGGGGCAGCCCGTGCTGCGACCGCCGCTGTACGCGCTAACCGATTATGATCTGACGTTATCTGGTGCTGCACCGGCCACGCCCGAGAATATCGTCGAGCGCTGGTTCAGCAATCAGCGGCTGGTGCAAACTCTGGCCGATGCTTACGGCGTTGAAGTGGCTTTCGTGTGGCAGCCGATGCTCATACATAAAACCACACTTTCCGATGTGGAGCGTGATATTGTTTCGCGGACGGAGCGCGAGCGCCCCGGGCTGTTCGACCTTTACGCCCAGGCAGATGCCCTGGTCGAGGCGCGCATGGACGAAGCGCCAGCGGAACGCCTGGTTCTGCTCAGTGAATTATTCACAGACGTTGAGACATCGCTGTATATCGACCTGGTGCACATCAACGAAGTGGGCAACGCACTCGTTGCAGAATCGCTGTTGCCGCTGGTGACTGAACTTCTGGCTGCACAGTCCTGATAGAGCGCGCAGGGCATCTCAGGGCTAGCGTACCGTCATCTGTTGCAGCGTGCGGAGCAGGACATCCGGCGGGTCAGACTTGCCAACGAAGGCATCCGCACCGGCTGAAAGCGCCGCATCCCGACAGTTCGGGTCGCTGCTGAGGGCGATGACTCGAACGGCCATTTTGTGCAGAATTTTGTGCAGATCTGCGATCAGGTCATCTGGCAAATCGGCGTTGAGGAGCTGCCAATCGAGCAGAATCAGATCAGGTCGTCTCGATCGCACGAGGGGCATGATTTCTTCCAGGTAAGCGGTTTCGGCGATGACGTGATAGGTGGCATCAGCTTCGAGCAGGAGGCGCAGTGCTGCGCGTACCCTGGCCTGTGCATCAGCAATCACGATGTTGATCATGGTGGCTCGCATTCTCGAGGGGCGGTTCAACACGCATTGTTGATCCAGGTCGTCCGGTGAAAAGTTATCAAAATGGGCTTCTGGCGTTCAACTTGCCAGAAGCCCATTAAGTTTAGTTCTCAGCGCCGCATGTGATGTCGGTGATGGCCCATCGGCCCATGAACGTTTCCATCTGGAGGGTAGCGAGATCATAACCTGTTATGTCTTCTGGCCCACTGGGATAGAAGCCGCGCAGGGTCGCAGTCAGGAAGGCGTTGAGTTCATCGCCTGTGCGCTCGATCACTTCCACCTCGACATAGGCCGGGATGTCCTGGGCGCACAGGACCGGATCAGCGGGTAGCTGCGTTTCGCTCGTGACCAGGCTGACCAGCTCTGCCAGCAGGTCTTCACCGAGGAAGGCGCTCCAGTTGAAGCCCCAGTCAATCAGTCTGGTGCGTTCGATCCCATTGGCGATATCGTAGCGTGTGTAGTCGCTGTAGATACGGTAGAACGCCAGCGCAATTGTCTCTGGCTCAACCAGACAGACAAAATCATCAATGCGCCAACCGTCATCTGTCTCGGTCAGTTCTGCGACGACCCGATGTGGAACGCGGAAATCGCCAAAGAATTCATTGATCAGCACGCGGGCCCGGCCATCGCGGATGTCGATTTCGAAGGCTTCGGCATAGCGCGGCACGTCCTGCGCGCACAGAACCGGGTCATGGCCGATGGGGCGGTCGCTATCCATCATGGCATCGAGGCGGGCGATGAGATCTTCAGTCAGCAAGTCCGAATCGCGCCAGATACGATCCACCATGGGGTTGTTCATTGTCTCTGTTTCGGGGTCGGGCTGACTGTAGGCCAACCAGCTATCAACAAACGTCTGCACGATGCCCGTCGGCGTGACCGTATCGCCACATATGATGTCGTCAATTTTCCAGTTCCCGTCGTCATAGACCAGCGAGATCATGATGTTGTTGGTTAGTGGTGATCCGAAGTCCTGTCGCATCAGGACAGTTGCGGTGTCCTCCGTGTAATCGGTGATCTGTAGTGCATATGATTGCGGCAGGGCCTGAACGCATAGGAACGGGTCGTAGTTATTCGCCAGATCATCTGTTGCGAAGAAGGAATCCATGTTTGCGATGAGTTCTTCGGTGAGGTATGGACTGTCGCGGTATGCGCCATCGATGTTGAAGTTACTGGCTTGCAGCGTGTCAATGTACCAGTCGTAGAACTGGCTCGCGATGTCGCCAATTGCCGGATCGAGTGTTGCTTCCGCGTCCTCCTGAGCGTAGGCCCCCATCACGAGTGCGAGAAGCAGTACAATCGCCACTGGTAAGCGTAGACCGATAGAACCGATAGAACGGAACATGGGATTTTCCCCCTGCGTAACTGTACATTCTAAGGATTGCACAGAGTTACAGCGGATGCGCCGTGTCTGCGATGGGGTGTTATACCGGTAGATGGTCGGATTCAGATACTGGTCAAGGGGCCAGGGTGTCGGCGGCAGCCTGGTACATGGCGCGTATGACCTGGCCGGGTGATTGTCCAACCTTGTTACGGAATATGTGTGTGCGGGTCGTCTCAATGACCGGGCTGGTGGCGGCGTTCAGCGCGTGGATGTTGTCGCGTATGCCGCGCAGGTGTCTGCTGTCGGTGATCGCATCGCGTTGCGAGCAGATGGCACCCATGCCGCAATCGCCATAGGCGTGCAGACGGTCACTGAGCTGGTCAGTCAGCAGGTGGACGTCGATGTGTGCGTTACGGGCTGCTGTGACCGGGTTGATTCTGATGATTTCACGGGCAAGAATATCCCCGGCTGAAAAGTCGGTCGCCAGTCGTGAACGCCGGTAGAAATCCGGGATGGGTATAGGGTCTCCGCAGGTTTTGTCCCGCTGTCGTTGCTAGTTTGCGAGCTTATTCTGCAGTGCCCTTGCGACCGCCTCCGCACGGCTGGTAACGCCAAGTTTGCCGAGGATGTTGCTCACATGGAATTTGACGGTCGAATGGCTGATATCGAGCGTCTGCGCAATGGCGCGGTTACTCAGCCCGTTGACCATCGCCTGCAGGACGTCAAGCTCACGGCGGGTCAGATCGTGGCCGGGTTGTGGCGGGCGGGTGTGCGCCTGGATCAGGACCTGGGCTGCTTCTGGTGCCAGTGTTGACCGGCCGTTGTGCGCGTCGAGGATCGCCCGGGCCAGCTCGTCGGCTTCGACATTTTTGAGCAGATAGCTGATCGCCCCGGCGCGCAGCGCGCCCTCGACCAGGTCTTCTTCGGGGAAGCTCGTCAGCGCGATGACCTGGACCTGCGGGTAGTGCTCGCGGATGCGGCGCGTCGCTGCTGCGCCATCCATGCCGGGCATGACCAGATCCATCAGGATCACATCCGGGCGATCCTGGGCGCAGAATAGGAGAGCATCTTCACCGCTGCTGGCTTCACCGATAAGCTCCAGCCCATCATAAGAGAGGAGAAACGCACTGAGTCCTTTGCGTACGACTTTGTGATCGTCGACGATGAGGACGCGCACGGGCCGATTGTTGGTGAGGGCATTATCTGTCACGCTGTTGCTCCTTCTCCTCCCAGATGACGTGAATCCGGGTGCCTTTGCCGGGTTGGCTGTTGATGGTGAGCTGTGCGTTGATGGCGTCGGCTCGTTCGCGCATGATGTGCAGCCCGAGGCTGACGCTAGCGACGGCATCCTGGTCGAAGCCGATGCCGTCGTCCTCGATGTGCAGGTCAATCTGGCCGTCGCGATGCTGTACGGTCAGGCTGGCGGTGGACGCTTCAGCGTGTTTGGCGACGTTATTCAGCGCTTCCTGCGTGATGCGATACAGCGCGACCTTAACATCATCAGGCAGATCAAGCGAGCCATGGATCGTAATGGGAACAGGGATGCTGGCTCTGCCAATTGTGGCATCGACCAGGTGGCGCAGCGTCTCCGCAAGTGGGGCCTTGATCAGCGTCTCTGGTCTGAGTTCGAGCAGCAGCGTCCGCATTTCAGCCATGGCACCGCGTGTGAGCTGGCGCAGGTCCTGTAAATGCGCTTGCGCGATTGGCTGATTGCGCTCCCATAGCCTGGGCAGGACCTCTGCAATCAGGCTGGCGGAGAAGAGCGTCTGGGTGACGGAATCGTGCAGATCACGAGCAAGGCGATTGCGCTCTGCTGCGACGGCGGCGTGCTGGGCCTGCTGGCGCAGGCGTGCGTTTTCGATGGCGAGCGCTGTCTGATTGCCGAAGCTGAGGGCGAGGTCGATGTCATAATCGCTGAAATCACGAGGACGGTCATAATAAAGGCCGAGCGTCCCGTAGACCTCATCCTTGAAGTACAGCGGTATGCCCAGATACGCGCCGAAGTTCGTCTCGATCTGATCGAGCCAGTCACGCAGGATGCCGTCTGCAAAAGCGAGGTAGGTCGGTGTCGTCTTCAGTTGTGCGATGTGCGTCTGAATGTTAGAGACGATGTAAGGCTCGCGTCGGAGCATAGCGCGCATGGCACCGCCCTCGTACAGCGGCAGGGCCTGAATCGCCGCGAGGCCAGGCGGCAGTGCATAGCCCGCTTCCAGTCGCAGCAGGTCTTCTTCGCGGATGTAGTGATAGGTAGCACCGGCGGTGCAATCCAGAAGTAGTGCGGCTTGCTTTAGAATGTGCACCAGGATTTCGTTCAATGCCTGATCGGAGTTGAGGATGACCAGGATCTCGCGCAGACTTTCGGCGACGGCCCGCCGCCGCGTCAGTTCTTGCGTGCGCGATTCGATCTGTGCCTCGAGCGATTCGTTCAACTGGCGCAGGGCGTCTTCGGCGAGTTTGCGCTCGCTGATGTCGCGCATGACGGTTAGTAGGATCTTCTTCCTGCCAATAGGCAGTGCAGTTAGCAGAATTTCCACCGGGAAGCTCTCGCCATCATAGCGATTATGTACCCACTCGAAGCGCAGGCTGCCCTGGTTGAAAGCTGTCTGCATTAGTTCGGTTGCTTTTTCAATGGACGTGCGTCCGTCTGGCTGTGTGGCTGGCGATAGGTCGGCTGGGGTGCGGCTCAGAAGCTGGGCTTTGGTCGTGTAGCCGAGCAGATCGAGCGCGGCCTGATTGCAATTAATGAAGACTTCGCCGTCCAGCAGCAGCATGCCGTCTGCGGATTGTTCGAAGAACAGACGAAAGGCATCGCCATTGATAAGCGTCGATGCTTCCGTGATCGATCGCATTGTAACGTTACCTGCTGAAAAGTAATATAGTTACACTTCGGTGTGTCGCACTCACTAAACATAGTTTAGCGCTGGGCACTGCCGTACAGAAGTGATGAAACTCACGCCATACGCTGTAAGCTATCGCGGTGCCCGTTACATTCAGCGATATCGTTAGCGGGTGCGCTCAAGCCGCTTGATGAGCATGTCAACGGCGACAGCCGCGACGAGGACCGCGCCCTGTACCATCTGCTGCAGGAAGGATGCGAGTCGCAGCAGGTTCATGCCATTGCTGAGCACGCCGATCAGCAGCCCGCCAATCACCGCGCCGAAGACGTTACCAACCCCACCGAACAGGCTGACCCCACCCAGGACAGAAGCAGCGATCGCGTTCAGTTCCAGGCCGACGGCGGCCTGCGGCTGAGCGGAGAAGAGGCGTGCGGTTAGCAGCATGCCGGCGAGAGCGGCCAGCATACCGCTGCTGCCGTAGACGATCAGCTTTACACGATTGACCGGAATACCAGCCAGGCGCGCTGTCTCTTCGCTGCCGCCAATAGCGTATACGTGCAGTCCGAAGCGTGTATAGGCCAGTAGCCAGGTGACGATCAGCACGACGACAATGGCAACCAGTATCGAGACAGGGGTCTCGTTGAGAATGGGCAGCACGACGTCACCACGACCCCAGAAGGTGAAATTGTCGACGTCGCCAATTGAGATTGGCCGACCCTCAGTGTATACAAGCGTTATACCGCGCGCGATGCCCAGCATCGCCAGCGTCGCTATGAAGGGGGGCAGGCGTCCCCAGACGATCAGGCCACCGTTGAAAAGACCAATGCCGAAGCCAAGTGCAAGCGTGATGATGACGCTCAGCTCGAAGGGCAGGCCGTTGTTGACGATCAAACCGGCTGAGACTGCCCCCGCAAGGGCCGCAACTGATCCGACGGAGAGATCAATCCCGGCGATGAGCATGGTTATGGTCATGCCGACGGTGACGATAATCAATGCGACGTTCTGCTCAAGAATGTTGACCAGATTGCGAGATTGCAGGAAGCGATCAGACTGCGTGGCGAAAAAGCCCATCAGCGCGACCAGTACCAGCAGTACGAAGCCACGTCGCAGCATCACCCCCAGGAAGACCGTCAGGCTCTGCTCGCGTGGTTGACGTTTGACCCGTTGCGTCATTGCCGGTATGCCTCCTGATAGGTGCCAGTGGCAGCAGTCATGAGTTGATCCTGGGTGGCAGTCTGCGGGTCGAACTCACCGGCGATGCGTCCCTCGTGCATCACCAGGATGCGATCGCTGACGCCGAGCACTTCCGGCAGCTCACTGGACACCATGATGATGCTCACCCCGGAACTGGCCAGCCGCTGCATAAGGCGGTAAATCTCGGATTTAGCGCCGACGTCGATACCACGTGTCGGTTCATCCAGGATCAGCACGCGCGGGTTGAGCGTCAGCCAGCGAGCGATAATGACTTTTTGCTGATTCCCACCGCTGAGGTTGCTGACGCGCTGCTGCGTCGAAGGGGTGCGAATGTCGAGACGCTTGATGTACTCCTCCGCCAGATTGCGTACCTTCCCCCAGTTCACGAGGATCGCATTAACGAGTTTGCCAAGTCTATTCATGGTGATGTTGGCGGCAACGTTGAGCACTGGGAAAAGCCCCTGACCTTTACGGTCCTCAGTGACGAAGCCGATACCCTGTCGGATCGCCTGATCGGGGCGGCGGATCGTGACTGGTTCGCCCTCTATTTTGATGGTGCCGCCACTGGCCGGGTGTACCCCAAAAATTGTTTCGACCAGCTCGGTACGGCCTGCGCCGACCAGCCCGGCAATCCCGAGTATTTCGCCTTTATACAGATTAAAACTCACGTCGCGGACGACATTGCCCCGCCTGAGATTATCCACAGAGAGAATAATCTTCCGGGTTGGTTCGTCGGTGCGCTTCTCATAAATCTGATCGACTTCACGCCCGACCATCTGCTTGATGAGGATTTCGCGCGTCAGGTCTTCAATGGGGCTGGTGGCGACCAGTTCACCATCACGCAGCACAGTGACGCGATCGCAGATCTCGAAGATCTCGTCGAGACGGTGCGAAATGAAGATCACGGCAACCCCGCGATCACGCAGCTTGCGCATCTGGTTAAAGAGCGTTTCAACTTCACGGTCGGTCAATGAGGAGGTCGGCTCGTCCATGACGATGAGACGTGCGTCGAGTGACAGCGCCTTGGCCACTTCGATCATCTGCTGCTGTGCGAGTGAGAACAGCCGGACTGGCCGTCTGACGTCTATCTCCAGGCCCAGCTCATCGATAATGGCTTTTGCTTCACGGTACATTGTTCGGCGGTCGATGGTGCCCGGAACGCGCCCTTTTGGCTCGCGACCCAGGAAGATGTTCTTTCCGGCATCCAGATAGCCGACCAGGGCCAGTTCCTGGTGGATCATACTGATGCCCTGGGCCTGTGCCTCATGGGGCGACTGGATGCTGACCTCCTGGCCCTGCCACAGTATGCGGCCACTATCGGCCTGGTATACGCCGTTGAGCACTTTCATAAGAGTGGATTTACCCGCGCCGTTTTCGCCCAATAGGCCATGGATCTCGCCGGGCAGTACGCGCATGGTGACATCATGCAGCGCCCGTACCCCCGGGAAGCTCTTGTTGATGCGCTCGAGTTGTAGCAGTGCCTGTTGCGTGTCGTCCATGTGACTTGCTCTGTATCTCTGCGTTAAGCTGGGAGGGCAGGCCAGTCAGCCTGCCCTCTGAGCTATGTAAGAACTTATTCAGCGGTGACGAGCGCCAGGTCAACCGGGATGGCGTCCAGAACTTCTTCACCACCCAGGGAGGCGAGCGCTGTCTCGACGCCGAGCGCGCCGATCAGGGCTGGCTGCTGGGCCACGGTGGCGGCGAGTGTTCCATCACCGACTGCGGCAACGGCATCATCGATGGCATCGAAGCCGACGAAGACGATGCCCTCACGGCCGGCGGCCTGGGCTGCTTCGATGGCACCGAGAATCATTTCGTCGTTGTGTGCGAAGACGGCGTCGATGGTGTCTTCGGCCTGGAGGATGTTCTCGAAGACGGTCAGGCCCTCAGCGCGGTTGAAGTTCGCGGTCTGGCGGGCGATGACTTCGAGGTCACTGCATTCTTCTTCGATGTAGGCGTTGAAGCCTGCGCCACGGTCACGGGCGGCGGAGGTGCCGGGGATGCCTTCGAGTTCGACGACGGCACCGCTGCTATCCAGGGCGTCGCAGATGAAGGCGGCAGCCAGACGGCCACCAGCCACGTTGTCGGAAGCGATGTGGCTGACGACATCACCGCCGGAAGCGCTGCGGTCGACGGTGAAGACGGGGATACCGGCGTCATTGGCGGCGAGGATGCTGGGCACAATGGCGTCGGAATCGGTCGGGTTGATGAGGATCGCATCCACACCCTGAGCGATGAGGTCATCGATGTTGGCGGCTTCGGTAGCGGAATCATCCTGTGCATCGAGGACGATCAGTTCAGCACCGGCGGCATCCGCGGCTTCCTGGGCACCGGATACCAGCGTTACGAAGAACGGATTGTTCAGCGTGGAGACGGAAAGACCGATGGTTGGGCTGTCCTGCGCGGTAGTGACCAGTCCCGCAGACAGGGCGAGCATGGCAAGTACGGCAAAAATCAATGCTTTACGAAACATGGAGCGCTCCTTCAAACTACATTTAACAACTGACCTGGATGCGATTGCGATTGTGCGTGCGATTGTGCGTGTGATTGTGCGCTTCTGATGACGATGGCACCTCCTGCAATTAAGGGTACGGACGATGTATGACAGCGTCGGCAGTGATGTGCTGAATACTACCGAGCGCATGATCAACAAGGGAACTAACGGATCAGACGATAGAGCAGAAGCGCCAGCGCGATAACGACACCGCTGGCGATATCCTGATAAAATGACGGCACCTGCAAGAGATTGAGGCCGTTATTGAGCACGGCAATGATCAGCACGCCGATCAGGGTACCCCAGATTGAGCCTTCACCGCCATTAAAGCTGGTGCCGCCGACCACGACGGCTGCGATGGCGTCGAATTCAAAGAGCTGGCCGGCAGTAGGTGTGGCGCTGTTCAAGCGGCCGACGAGAATTACCCCGGCGAGTGCAGCCAACATGCCGGACGCCATATAGGCGAACATCTTAATCGACTTAATGGGCAGGCCACTCAGGAAGGCGGCTTCTTCATTATTGCCGGTGGCGTACAGAAAACGACCAAATGGCACATGATTCAAAAGCAGATATGCCAGGAAATACATCAGACCGGCGACGATGATCGGCACCGGGACGATGCCTACTGTCGCGCTCCCCAGATAGCGAAAGCCCTCGCCCAGGTCGCCGAGGCCAGTAATAGGCTGGCCGCCAGTGTACTGCAGGGCGGCCCCACGCGCGAAGGTCATCATGCCGAGTGTGGCGATGAAGGGCGGAATCTTCACCCATGTCACCAGCGCGCCGTTGACAGCGCCGGCAGCCGCGCCCACCAGCAGAGCGACGAGAATCGCTCCCAGTGGGTCCACAGTCCCCCTGGCTAGCAGGTCGGCTGCGATGACAGTCGCCAGAGCCAGCACGGAGCCAACCGAGAGATCAAGCCCGCGTATGAGAATGACGAGCATCATGCCAATCGAGATGATGCCATTGATAGATGCCTGCCGCAGAACGTTGAGCAGGTTATCGACGGTCAGGAAGCGATCACTAGCCAGCGAAAGCACCAGACACAGCAGCAATAGCGACAGGACCAGGCCATACGTCTCGAAGAAGCTGCGCCAGTTGAAACCACCACGACCGAGAGAAAGTGGAGATGTACTCATCAGAAAACGACCCCGGCAATCAGAATGACGTTGGCATAGGGCGTGAATTCGCCCGTACGGACGATGGCTGCTGCTTCAGCCGACTGGGCCTTGAAGGCAGTATGCGGGACTTCTTCGACCGTGACATCGCTCAGGCGGCGCATCAGCGCCTCGTACATCGCCGGACTTTTCTCCTTGAGTTCGCTGGCGATGATGGCCCCCTCAACCTGTAGTTCACCGAGGATGGCGTCGATCACATTGAGAAAGGTTGGTACACCATTACGGATCGCCAGATCGATGCGCTCAGTATCGGCAGGAATAGGCAGACCAGCATCACAGATGCACAGAGTATCCATGTGTCCCATGCCTGCGATGACACAGGATAGGGGCTGGTTGAGCAAGCCGGTCTTCTTCATTTTGAGTGTCCTCCTACCGGGGCACAGGAATCACGCTCAATTAGTTTGATTGGCAGCTTTTCGTGACGTGGGGGCAGGTCTGGGTTTGTCAGACGCTGCAAGAGACGCTTTACAGCCAGGTGCCCAATCTCACGCGCGGGTTGTGCGACTGTGGTCAGGCGAGGCGTCGCGTATGATGCCAGCGGGATGTCGTCGTAACCGACCACTGAAATGTCTTGCGGGACGTGCAGCCCGGCCTGATGAACGGCAGAAATCGCACCGACAGCCATCAGATCGTTGCACGCGAAGATTGCAGTTGGCTGCGGATCAAGCGCAAGCAGCTTGCAGGCTGCATCGTAACCGCCGCTGTGCTGAAAATCACCAGTGACGATCCAATCTGAATTGTGGGGCAGGTGGGCAGCTGCATAGGCGTCCAGATGACCCTGAACGCGCTTAGCACTGGGCGTCAGAAACGATGGTCCGGTGATGCAGCCGATGCGTTCATGGCCGAGGTTGAGCAGGTACTCAGTCGCTAAACGGCCGCCTGCCTGATTATCTGTGAAGATCTCATCGATGCCGGACAGGTCTGCGGAGCGATCCACCATGACGACCGGCGTATTGTTGGCGGCGAGCAGTGCTATAGAATCCTCAAATGCGCCCGTGCTGATAAGTAGGATGCCGTCAACCTGACGTGACAGCAACACATTCAGGTAGGTCTGTTCGCGCTCAGGGTCGTCGGTGGCATTGCCCAGGATGATATTGTAGTTTTGGGCGTAAGTGGCTTCTTCGATGCCAGCGAGTACCTCAGCAAAGTACGGGTTCGCACTGTTGGGCAGCAGCACGCCGATGGTGAAGGTCTTACGATTGCGCAGGCTGCTAGCGAGGCGGTTATGCTTGTAGTTGAGGGTATCAATAGCTTGCAGGACGCGCTCGCGTGTATCCGGGCTGACGTAGCGTGTCCCGTTGATGACGTGAGATACAGTTGAGATCGAGACCTTTGCCGCTTTGGCGACATCCCGAATTGTGCTCATGAAGCCAGTGTCGTTTCTTCAGTTTGTTTAAGGATGTATTTAACTTTGATAATATTGCGAAACGTTTGCGCAAACGTTTCGCTCGCATACTCACTACAGGTATACGCTACTGGGATTAATGCTAGATTAATTTGATGACCCCGTCAAGTAATGGCTGATAATTGGCGATCACAATAGGGACACATGACCTATTCATGCAGGACGTTACGAATCGTCTTGTTGCTGTGGCGCTAGCGTCCTGCCTCGAAAACATATGCCATAAAGTAAAGACCAGGACGACGCTGCGATATCGTCCTGGCCATGTTTCCCTGTTCTCAGGGAATCTGGTAGGGTAGTAAACCGGATATGCGATATGAATTATGAGAAGGACACCGCGCCTGTCGCTGCTTCCAGATCGAGGACTTCTTCCTCTTGGCGTGCCGATGACTCGTTGACGTTGAGGCGGGTGACCAGCACCAGTGCTGCGACCAGCAGCGCCGCTTCAAGCGCGAAGACAACCGCATAAGCGACAAAATGGTTGCCGCCAGTGGCAAGGCTAACGGAGTCAACAATGATGCCACCAAACAGGCTGCCGATTGAACGTCCGGCGACCATAGCAATGCCCCAGACGCCCAGCAGCAGGCCGGCGCGCTGTACCGTGGTGAAGTTGATGATGCTGGTCAGCAGGCCCGCGCCAGCGAGACCAGTGCCCAGGCCCATCACCATGACCAGGCTGCGGAACATGCCGGTGTTGCCACTCATTCCGCTGGCGATGACGCCGGCGAATACGAAGATGGTCATCACTAAGCCGATGCGCAGCACGGTAACGTGTCCCAGCCACTTGATCAGGAACAGGCCGCTGGCGAGCATGGCACCCATGACGCCCAGGCCCCAGAACATCGTCAGACGTGACGTTGCTTCAACGTCCATGTTGAGGACCAGCGCGCCGTAAGGCTCAAGGAGCACGTCCTGTGCCAATGTGCCGACGATGACGAATATGATCAGGATGAAGAACAGACGTACCTGCTTGTCGCCGATGGCGATCTGCTTGAGCGTCGCCATGAAGGGCTGCGCCCGCGCGATCTGTGAAACCTGCGCAGTTTCTTCGCTGCGTTTTTCGTTGCGGAAGGCCGCGACGACAGACAGAATGAACGTAACAACGGTGATGGCAATCGTCACGCTGATGAGTTTGCCCGGGGAATAATCCCGGAGTGAGGCGGCAATGCCACCAGCACCGATAATCAGACCCAGCAGCGTCACGATCTCATACAAGGTGATTGCACGGGCACGTGCCTGATCAGAGAACTTGTCGGCGAGCAGCGCCTGGAAGCTGTTGTGTGACAGGTTACGCCCGAACTCATGGATCAAAAAGGCGATCATTACACCTACAGTCAGGAGGATCGGGCTGGGCTGCAATTGCAACAGCAGAATAATCGCGGCGATGACGCCGATGCCGGCAAAGGCCGCCCCAACGATGATGTATGGCTCGCGGCGCAGACCGCGAATTGGATGCCCATCGGAGCGATAGCCCATCCAGGCGCGTAACGGCACAATAAACAATGGTGCTGCGAAGAATAGACCGACGAGTGAAATAGGCAGAGATAGCTCCACAACCATGATGCGGTTGAGCGTGCCGCCTACCAGGGCACCTGTCAGACCATAACCGAGCGCAAATAGCGCCAGCCGCAAGGCATTGAGATATCTGGCTATCATGTGAGTCCTCTCCTCATGAGGTGATGGTGGTGGGTTCCCCCGATGTTGTATTTACTTGTAAAGCGTATTGTGTCACTGCGTGGGCGGTTTGCTGTCCCTGGCGGATGCAGTCGGGGACACCCAGGCCCCGATAGGCGCTGCCTGCCAACCAGATACCCGGCGGCAGGGACGCTTCTATCTCTGAGAGTTTTTCAAGATGGCCGACTTCCGAGAGGGGATAGCCATTCGGCCAGCGGTAGGTGCGCGTCAGGATTGGCACAGCATGAATGTTGACCAGCTCGGCCAGCTCACGACGGACATTGGCCAGAAGTGACTCTTCATCGACGGTCGCCATTGCCGGCTGCGCACCGCCAAAGAAGACCTTGAGCATGGCGTAACCTGCGGGGACTCGCTCTGGCAGACGCTTCGATGTCCACAGGACGGCATCAATCGCACGACCTTCGCGGCGTGGGATCATCAGGCCGCGTACAGGGCGGGCGTCGGCGACGTCGGCTTCATGGTAGATGAGCGACATGGTGCCGATGCTGCTCTGTTTGAGATTGTGAAGTTCTGCCGCCGCAGAAGGTGCCGTTTGGCTCAGGAGTTCAGCGGCCGTATGGGCCAGCGTGGTGATGATGACTGCGTCCGTCTCATGGCGTGCGCCATCGGCCAGGTCAATCACATAGCCCGTATCGGTTCGTGTGATCGCGCTGACCTGCGTATTCAGATGGAGATCACCCGTGAGCTGTGCAATCATCTCATCAATGAGTTCGCTGGTGCCGCTGGCGAAGGTGATAAAGCGGGGCTTCTTCGGCTCGCTCGATTTTGACCTCTGGCGCATCGTAGCGATCATTCCCCGGATCAGACCACCATGCTCACGCTCGAGGTCGCGCATGTGTGGTGCCGTTACCATGACGCTCTGACGCTCAGGGTCCGCATTGTAGATGCCGCCCAGCACAGGTTCGATCAGGCGCTGTGCGCCTTCATTGCCCAGACGACGTCGGGCAAAGCTCGCCAGCGTCTCATCTTCGGTATCTTTGCGCGGAGCGACAAAAGGCTCCTTCATCAGGCGCAGTTTGCCGCCGAGGCTCAGCAGAGAGGTGGTCACAAATGCGCCAGGACTCATCGGGACGAAGTGCAGTTCGCCCTCGTGGATGACGGCCATACCCTGCGCTTCGCCTTCTGGTGCGATGAGATCATTCTGGAGCCGGAGCTCGTGTGCGAGCTGCCAGACTTCTGGCTTGCGGGTAATGAACGATTCAGGCCCGGCGTCGATGATGAAGGTCTCGCCATCGATCTCTACGGTATCGGTCAGGACTTTGCCGCCCCAGTACGATGCTGCTTCAAAGACTGTGTAATCAATACCCTTTTTTTGCAGTTCCCAGGCTGCGCTCAGCCCGGTGATGCCGCCTCCGATGATGGTCACCCGTGTTCGCAATGTGGTCTCCTAACGCACCAGGAATTCTGCAAAAATGTACTAAATCAACATCATATACTTAAGAAAAATACACATTTTTGTAGATTTTTTCAAGCTCATATGTTACCAATGTCATGGATTATTGGTGATATTTTCAGTGCGAAGGATGATTCAGCCAGAGAGCCGACGGGGGGCCAATAAAAATGAGCGGGATTGCTCCCGCTCTGGCAAACGTGAATCTGGAGAGGACCTGGACTTCAGCACCGCCTCATGTGGCAGTGGAGGCGATGCGATGCACTTGGGGGTGCGACAAAAGGCAAGTCAGTGTTGCTCATGGCTGCCTGCACCGCGTCCTTGAATGATCATGTTGAAATGCTCATCAAGCGCGTGCGCATATGTGTCAGGCGCTCACCGATGGTCTGTGCGACGCGCTTCATTAGAATGAGCCCCCAATGGGGGTGCTCGTTAAGATAGTCATTCAGCTTTGGCGCATCCATCTGGATGACCTGGGCGCGGGTGGTCGTCGCCGCACTGAGTTTGTAGCGATACGGCTCGACCATGGCTGACCACCCCAGCATTTCGCCCGCGACAATGGTCTCGATGGTGTCGCGGAGTTCACCTTCTTCATCCATATCAATCAGCAGGTCAATCATGCCGTCGAGTACGAGATATACGGCGGTTGCAGTCTCACCCTGCTCGAAAAGGTAAGTGTCCGGTTCGAAGGTATGTTCCTCACAGAATAAAGCGATTTCGTCGAACATCTCCGGCGGCATACCGCCGAAGAGTGAAAAGCGCCTCAATAACTCAGGAGAGATCATGGCTTGGTCTCCATCATTTATGCCTGATTTATGCCTGATCAGAAGACACAGGATTCACCTGCAGCAGTTGCAGGACACAGTCACAGGCCGCTGGGATCGCTGCCGCCACAACAGGTGACGGCTCCTCGCCGAAATCCAGGACTTTGTTGGCGGTGATCGCGATGATGCGGATATCGATATCGGCGGGGAGCTGTGCCCCCAGTGAACGGCCCACGCGCAGCGCCGTCGGCAGATCAACGTCGTGTGTGCTGCGCGTGTTGAGGGTCTCGGAGAGGTCGCCAGCGTCGAACACGATTACCTGGCCAGCCTGCTCCGGGGGTACCCATAGTGTGTCGACCAGAATGACGCGCTGATAGCCGACCATGTGCTCCATCAGGGTGATGCCGCCTACGGAAAGCTCGACCAGGGTGACCCAGGTCATTCTTTCCAGCGCGAGCCTGAGCCGTCTGACAGCGTAGATTCCTGCGCCATCGTCTTTTAGTAAGGGGTTCCCCAGGCCGATAACCAGCGTGCGCTGATTGCATGGCTGGTCGTGGCCGGTGAATGCGTTTGCGTGCTGCATGACGATTCGTTCCTGTTCAATCGGTTTGCGTGTACTGGCTGCGACGATCAACGATCTGACCCTCAGCATCCCTGACGATCAGCTCCAGCGGCATCTGGCCGGGTAGCGAATGAGTGGCACAACTGAAGCAGGGGTCATAGCTGCGGAACGCCATTTCGACCATGTTCAGAATGCCGTCATTGACGATCCCTTCGTGAATCAGCGAGCGCGCCGCTTTCTGGATGGTGTAAGTGATGGGCGCGTAGTTGTTGGTCGTGCCGACGATCAGGTTAACCTTCGTAAGGATGCCGTTTTCGTCCGTTTCGTAGTGGTGCGTCAGCGTGCCGCGCGGTGCTTCTACGGTGCCGATACCGACGGTCGGCTTCTCCTTCGGGATATTGCGAACGTGGTCGCTGGTGATCTCTTCGTCGGTGACCAGTTCAACCATCCGTTCGGCGGCATACAGCAGTTCAATCAGGCGCGCCCAGTGCGTCGCAAGTGTGTGATGTACTGGCTTGCCGCCGAGCGTCTCGAAGAACTCCTCATAGGCTTCCTGGGCGCGGGGGGTCGCCATGCCGTCGGCCGCGTTCAGGCGACTGAGGGGTGTGCAGGCGTACATGCCACTGTCCTTGCCGTCGATGAAGCCTTTCCAGCCGATCGCTTTCAGATACGGATACTTCAGATAAGCATAGGGTTCGACATGTTCTGCGATGTGTTCGGCGTATTCCTGCGCTGCGTACCTGGCGAATTCCTTGCCGGATGGAGAAACTACGCGGATCTTGCCATCATAGAAGTTGATGAGGTTGTTTTCGTCCACAAGGCCCATGTAGTAGGTGTGCTGGGTGTAGATGTCGCCAACGATGAGATCGACATACTGCGGATTCCCCAGCACGATATCGCGGAAAATCTGTAGCGACCACAGGCCGAATTCGACATTATCCCGGGAGATCTTCTCGATTGTCTGACGTTCGTCTTCACTAATGGCTTTGCTCATGCCACCGGGTAGCCCGGCGACCGGATGGACGGCGCGCCCGCCGATGATCTTGATGACTTCATGGTTGGTTTTGCGCGTGTTGATGACCTTGAGGCCCGCCTCCGTGCCAACTTTGGCGATCACCCCCAGGATATTGCGCTCAGCAGCCGGGGCCTCCGGGCCGACGACGAAATCCGGCCCACCCAGCGCGTAGAAGTGGGTGGTGTGGTCGGTGACGTAAAAGGCGCTATAGAACAGTTCGCGCAGTTTTTTGGCAGCGGATGGTGGATCGACCTTGTAGAGATCGTCCAGGGCTTTTGAGGCAGCCATGTGATGCGCCTCCGGGCAGACGCCGCAGATACGATTGGTGATGCGCGGCATCTCCTCGGCGGGGCGGCCCAGGCAGAAGACCTCGAATCCACGCAGCTCCGGCACCTGGAAATAGGTGTTCCTGACCTCGCCGTGCTCATCGAGGAAGATTTCGATCTTGCCGTGACCTTCCAGCCGGGTGATCGGATCGATGGTGATGTGGCGTTGGGCAGTTGTCATGATCGGCCTCCTAGTCCTTCAGGCTGGGGTCCAGGCGCGCTGAACCTTCGACAGTGGCGGCGACCTTGTGCCCATTATGTGCCTCGAGATGCGTCCGATGCAGCATCGAGTGGGCCAGGCCGAAGCGATAGAAGTAGCCGGCAGGGTCGGGCAGCGTATCGAGGATGGCGTCAATTTCCTCCGGCGTCTTAGCATCCAGTACAGAAGCCAGGGCGCTGATGAGCTTGGCCCCGCCATCGATGACGCCCTCGTTGGGGCCGTAGCAGCCCCGGCAGCCCATGTTCACGCTTGGGCAGAGTGCGCCGCAGCCGGCGCGCGTGGCGATCCCCGCGCAGAACAGACCCTGATCGAGCAGGCACTTGTGCGGGTCGGGGATGATCTCGTAAGGGCGGTAGAACCGCTTGATCTTCTTCTCTTCGCGTTCGCGTGGGCATTCGTCGCAAACGGTGACGTCCATGCCGATCACCGTCCCTGGTGGCGGTAGTTCACCGGACATGGCCGCTTCGACCAGCACTTCGATCCATTTTGCCTCTGGTGGGCAGCCGGGCAGGTAGTATTCGACGGGCACCACCTGATCGAGCGTCTTTACCGTGTTCCAGAAGCGCGGCAGGGTCAGCGAGCCTTCTTCGATGGTTGTGATTTCCTGTGGCAGGATGCCCTCAGGGTTGTCGACGGTGGGGGCGTCTTTGAAGATGTACTGCATCATGTGCTCGCGGTCGGTGAAGTTGGCAAGCCCGGGCATACAGCCCTCCGTGGCACAACTGCCGAACGCGACCATCACCTGACTCTTGCGGCGCAGCAGTTCGGCCATCTCCAGGTTGTCGTCTGTACGGATGGCACCGTTGAACAGCGTTACGGTGATTGCGCCATCAGCCAGTGCCTCGACATCCTCTTTCTTGAAATCCAGGACACAGGGCCAGAAGACGATATCGAAGAAATCTGCGACAGCCAGAATCTTCTCATGAAGGGCGAGGATAGCGATTTCGCAGCCGCCACAGGATGAAGCCCAGTAGACGGCGAGCTTGGGTTTGTCAGCCATGTGCTGCCTCCGTTTCCAATGGGGGCGTCTGATCGCTGATCGTGTCTTCGATGTTGTCCTGCCAGGTTAGCGGCCCCAGTGTCGCGACACGCTCTGTGATCGCTTTGACGGTTTCTGTGAAGAGGGTTCCCTGCGAGGCGGACGCCCAGCCGAGCTGGATGCGATCGGGATGGACGCCGAGCTGTGCCAGCGTCCGGCGGATGAGGGCCACGCGCCGCATTGCTTTGTAGTTGCCTTCTTCGTAGTGGCACTGGCCGGGATGGCAGCCCATGATGAGCACGCCGTCAGCGCCATCGCGCAGGGCCTTGATGACGAAGGTTGGGTCGAGGCGTCCGGTGCACATGATGCGGATGTCGCGCAGCGTGGCTGGATAGCCGAAGCGGCTCGTCCCGGCGAGATCAGCGGCGCGGTAGGAGCACCAGTTACACAGGAAGCCGATGATGACCGGGGCATTATCACCCCAGCCTGGATGGTATTGTCTGTAGTCGGTCATCGTCACGCCTCCTGAAGCGGTTCGGGGTGAACGTATGTGACACGCTTTTTGTCGCTCGGGCGAACATCCCACAGCAGACCTTCAATCTGCGACATGATCGAGTCGAAGGTGTAGTGCTGGCCGTCGATCACCTGGCTGGGGCAGGCCGCGACGCAGGTACCACAGCCCTTGCACAGCGCTGGGTTTACGCGGCTGACGCCCAGTTCATCCAGAAAATCGATCGCGCCATAGGGGCAAAGGTTGTTGCAGATGCGGCAGCCGGAACAGCGGTCTTCGTCGATGCGTGCACGTACCGGCTCGACTTCGACTTCACCGCGACCAATCAGCGACAGGACGCGAGCAGCGGCGGCCTCGCCCTGGGCGACACTGGCGGGAATGTCTTTTGGCCCCTGGCAGGATCCGGCGATGAAGATGCCCTCATTCATGGTGGCGACCGGGTCGAGCTTGGGGTGACGCTCCGTGTAGAAGCCTGCGTCTGAGCAGCCAATGCCGAACCGATGCGAGACTTCGTGTGCATCGTGGCGCGGCACCATGCCGACCATCAGGATGACCATATCGACAGGGATGCGCCGCTGTTTACCGATGAGCGTATCTTCTGCCTGGACGATGAGTTTGCCTTCTTCACCGGGCAGGCGCGCCGCGTTGGTCACTTCCGCTGCACGGCCCCGGATGAAGTGCGTACCCTCTTCCATCAGACGGTTGTAGAAGCGCTCGTAATCCTTAAACGCTGTACGCATGTCGATATAAAAGTTGTAAACCTCGGCGTCCGTCTTCTCTTTAACGAGATGGGCGAACTTGAGCGCAGCCATGCAGCAGGTCGCAGAGCAGTATTCGTTGGTGTTTTTGTCACGGCTCCCGATACAGTGCAGGATAGCAACGCTCTGCGGCTCGGTAACGCCATCGCGCAGCAGGACTTTGCCGTTGGTCGGCCCGGTGGCGTTGGTCATGCGCTCGAATTCCATGCTGGTGAACACGTTCGCCAATCGGCCGTAGCCATATTGCGGCAGTACAGATGGGTCGAAGAGGTCATATCCTGTTGCCAGCACGATGTTACCGACGGTGGTGATGATGATTTCGTCTTCCTGCTCGAAGTCGATTGCATCAGTCGGGCAGAATTTGACGCACGCCTGACAGCGCCCGTTCTTGAAGTAGATGCAGGTTTCAGTGTCGATGACCGGGTACTTGGGCACTGCCTGCGGGAAAGGTCGATAGACAGCTGTCCGATAGCCGAGGCCGCATTCGTAGACATCATCGACCACTTTAGCCGGGCATTTCTCCCAGCAGGTGCCGCAACCGGTACACAACTCTGTATTGATCTTGCGTGCCTTCTGTCGGATGCGGACGGTGAAGTTGCCGACATAACCGTCGACTTTTTCGACTTCGGCATAGGTCATCAGGTCGATATTGGGATGCATACCAACTTCGAACATCTTGGGCGTCAGGATGCAGGCGGCACAGTCGAGCGTAGGAAACGTCTTGTCGAACTGGGCCATGTGACCGCCGATGCTCGGTTCGCGCTCGACAAGGATGACCTTCTGACCGGCGTTGGCGATCTCCAGCGCGGTGTTAATACCGGCGATACCACCCCCGACGACGAGCGTCACCGGGTTGATGGGTGCGCGGAATGGCTGCAGCGGCTCGAGTTCTTCGGCGCGGCGGATCGCCCCGCTGACGATGGATTTGGCTTTTTCGGTGGCGGCGTGGGTATCATCCTGGTGTACCCAACTGGCATGTTCGCGGATGTTCGCCATCTCGAACAAATAGGGGTTGAGCCCCGCGCGCGAGCAGGCTCCTCTGAAGGTCGGCTCGTGCATGTGGGGCGAACAGGCCGCAACGACGACCCGCGTCAGCCCCTGTTCTTTGATGTCTTCCTCGATCAGCTCCTGGCCGAGGCTGGAACACATGAACTTATAGTCTTTGGCGATAGTCACATTAGGCAGGTGTCCGGCCCACTCCGTGACTTCTTCGACGTTGACCGTACCGGCGATATTGTGTCCGCAGTGACAGACATAGACGCCAATTTTCTCTTCAGTCATGATGCGTCACCTCCTGCGCCGGGCATGGGCAGCGACTGCTTATCGCGGCGCTTGCGACGTTTCTCTTCTGGCGGCGGTGCCTGACCGATCTTGTCGAGGGCGGCCTGCGCCGGCACGATCTCAGCGCCAAGCCCGACCTGCTTGTCACCCAGGCCGAAGGCGAGCCCCATTAGCTGCGTGAAGAACAACACAGGTATGTTGAACTGCGTACCGAACATTCTGTTGACCTCAGACTGGTACGCGTCCAGGTTGAGCTGGCACATCGGGCACAGCGTCACGATGGCATCAGCACCGTAGTCTGTGGCGTTCTTGAGGATACGTCGGATGAGTTCGTAGGCTGTCTGCTCGCTGATCTGCGTCATGTGACCGCCGCAGCAGTGCGTCTTGGTAGGGAAGTCGACCACAGTCGCGCCGAGTGTGGTCATCAGCTCATCGAGGTGGGTGGGGTACTCGGTGTCATAACCGGTCTCCGGTCGCACGATCAGGCAGCCATAGTAGGGCGCAACGCGCAGGCCAGTCAGCGGCTTACTGACTTTCTCCTTGATGCGCTCATACCCGACATCCTGCACGAAGACATCCAGCAGGTGCCGTACATTGAGGCTATCCGGCGCGTAGGATAGACCACCTGCGTGCAGCGCCTGATTCACCTGATCGCTGAGCTGCTCGTATTTGGCCATGTTGTCGTTGGTCTTGCGCAGATTGAGGAAGCAGGCGCTGCACGGCGCGATTAACTGGCGACTGCTGAACTGATCACTGGCAAGCGCAAGGTTGCGGGCCACCAGCGCGTAAGCCGGTAGCTGGTTGATCGTAAAGTACTCTGTTGCGCCGCAGCAGTTCCAGTCTTCAATCTCGTCGAAGTGCAGCCCGAGTACGCGACTAACGGCCTGGGTGGATTCTTCGTAAGCGTGTGCGGTCGCCTGAAGCGAACAACCCGGATAGTACGTATAATTGCCATTCGCTGTGGTCATATCACACCTCCTGACCAGACAGACGTTTGGCTTCTTTGAGTATGGCTTTGAGCTGCGGCAGATTCTTGATCTTGTCCGGGGTGCGGCTCAGGCGGCCCTTGCGCAGCATCTTGAAGCCTAACCCGCCTTTGCGCAGCGTCTCCAATGGGTGGTGAACGAGCTGGTAACGTGTCGCCAGCCCGAACTCAAAGCTGCGCCCGTAGTTTTCGACGTAGCCGATAAAGCTCTCGGAGAAATCCGCGTGGGCATCCCGATGAAATTTGCCTGCCTGGATCGCCTTGTGCTTCAGCGTATACATGATGTCGGTGATCGGAATATCCTGCGGGCAGCGCACCGTACAGTAGTAGCAGGATACACAGTACCAGGGGGTGTTGCTTTCAAGCACGGCATCGTCCATACCGGCCATCAGCATGGCAAATAAACGTCGTGGAGTCGCATCCATGTCTGCGCCAGATGGACAGGAACCGCCGCAGGTCCCGCACTGTAAGCAGGTGATGAGTGTCTCTCCGCCCGGGGTCTCCGCCATAACTTGCTCGAATAAGCCTGTCCCAGCGGGCTTGAGCATAGGAAACCTCCTTGAAACGTATATTGGGTTGTTTGCGGACGAACCACGGAGGCAATTGCTGAAGGATTTTGAGGCTGTTATGTGAGGTAAATGGCGATGGGCCTTCAGTAAATCTATTTAATGAAGATTACGTAGTTTGCCTCTACAGTCACTATAGATAATTTGCGAGCGCGGCGAAACGCGAAAGCATCACGTACACCTCGTGACAGTTGTCACGTTTGCGCGCAAACTACCGTGTTTTGTCTATAGATGCATGCAGGAAGGTGCCCCGGGGCACCCTCCGTAATGTGAGCAGCAAATGTCTTAGCTGACTCCGCGCGTGGCGCTTGCCAGATCTTCATCGTCCGTGCTTGTGACGACGGTATCCGTACTGCGGAAGATGCTGCGCAGCGCTGTGAACCCATCCGGGGCGACCAGCCACAACAGCAGCAGCATGGTCACTGCGGAGCTGAGGCACCAGGCGCAGGTCGCACCGATGACAAACGGCTCGAGGAACGTCAGGTAAGCGGAGAATACCGTACCGATGAGCGTCATGCTGAACAGCCCAACTATAACGAAAGTGCGGCTTGATCCATCAGGACGGATGAAGTATGCGTACAGCCATGCGAACAGGATCGCCACATAGCCAATCACGCCGATCAGACCGACCGGGACGCCGAATAACTTCGCGTATTCGCTCTGTTGGACGCTGTTGCAGTTACCCAGGATGCCACATGTCGCCGCCGAAGCGGTCGATTCCACCTGGAAGAGATAAGCTGCAACGGCCAGACCAGCGAGTGCCACGGGCAGGATAATCTGTCCGGCGCTTTGCTGACGGAAGATCAGCACAACCGTCACACCCAGCAGAATGACGACGCCCCAGGCCAAAACGGTCGCCAGAGTGTCGCCGCCGCTGCCTGCTGCCAGCGATAGGCCGATGCCGACTGCGGCCAACGCACTCAGCCGGAGTGCCCAGGTCTGCATGCTGGCGAACTGTTGGCGCCCACTGAAGAACAGGACCAGCAGCAGGCTTACGATCAGGCCGACCAGGACGATAACCGCGACGATGTTCGCTGCCAGGTCGTTGTTGAAGCGTTCCCACACGGTCAGTTCCGATGCATCACTGGCGACAGTTCCGGCTGGTTCTTCTACATCGGCCTGGGTCTCGCTCTGACTGGCGCTCTCATCGTCTATGACGACCTGATAGGCTTCCTGGAGTGCAGGTACATCCGGCAGCGGGATGCCACCGGCCGCAAGCCCATCGCGGACGATGCCTGGCAGTTGATCCGGGATTTCCTGAGCGCCGATCATTATCTGATCACCGACAACCATCATGGGCACGCCGCCACAGCGGTTTTGCGTATCAAGTACGCTACAGGTCGCGCTGTAGAGATACGAGCCGCCTTCTGTTGCTACGTTGACGAAGAGCATCTCGAGTTGGTCGCCGAATTCTTCTTCAAAACGCGGAAGATCGCGCTCAATAACCGTGTGGCAGTGGGGGCAGCTCGTTGAATAGAAGAAAACGGCGAAGGCTACAGGTTGATCCGCAGCGACAGGCGCCGCTGAAGGAATCAACATAAAGATGGCTAGCATCAGGCTCACGAGTGTGAGCAGTCCTCTCTTATGGTGCATTATGTCCCCTCATAGATTGGTTTACAAACCTATGTGTATTGTCGCTGCAAGGTTGGGGACGCATGAAGTGTAAGATGTCACATGCGGATATGAGGTTAGACAGGGTGTAATGCTGTTGATTGGCCTGTATATGGATATTGTACTGGTAATTCGGCAGCGATACGCGCAGAACGCTATGGCGCAGGCTGATCCGAGGGCAAGATCACGCGCAGGGATTGTGGTCTGATCTGGATATAGGCGGGCGTCTCGCAGATGGGATCGGCTTCACCGTCGACGTAGATGCCCTGCTTGGTCTCGATTTCGATTTCTATGCGTTGGCCGCGCCAGTGGGGGATTGTCTGGGCGAGCGTATCAAGCCCTGTAACGCGTCCAATACCGCCCAGAATTGACATGACAGAATTATCCATGGCGAAGACGTCCAGATAGCCATCTGTCAGGCTGACCTGTTCTGGCAGTGACAGCCCCAGAACGCCCAGATGATTAGCGTTGGCGATGAGGCATGCTGTCGCTGTGAAGGTATGTGTCTCATCGTCTACCTTGACCTGGTAGTTGAACAGTTCGGTACCGGTGGTGGTGCGTACGGCACCGATTAAATAGGCGATCCAGCCAAATCGATCTTTGAGTTCGCGATCCACCACGTTCAGTAACTGCCCATACAAGCCGGTGCCTGCATTCAGCAGGAAGGGCTTGTCGTTAACCACGGCGGTATCCAATGCGACGATTTCTGTCGGTTCCGTGAGGCAAGCTTGCAGGGCTGCTTCCAGTTGAAGTGGAATTCGCAGTTGCTTCGCCAGGGCATTACCGGTACCCCCTGGCAGGATGCACAAAGGCGTATCTGTGCCCACCAGCACACGATTTACCTCGTGCAGGGTACCGTCGCCGCCGTAAACAGCGATGAGATCAGCACCTTTATCAAGCGCCTCCTGGGTCAGGTCAATGGCAGTACGTTCAGGTTGGGTGACGCTCACGTCCCAGTGACCACCATACTCGCCCAGGTAGTTATTGATTGTGTTAAGGATGGGAGCATTTGCACCGGATGCCGGATTAATTATGACCTGAATGTGCTGGAATTTCGTCACCGAGCCGCTCCATCTATCGATCTATGGCATGGTCCAAGCAGGATCAGCCGTTTGCGTTGCCCTACTGTAATTGTATCCACTGTATTCGTATCTTGACAGCCTAGTGCGGCTATCGGGCAGCAGGTACAGACACCCTATTTAAAACTGGTCAGTTGACCGGCTACAAAGCCACTTGTAAATGTTAGAATGCGATAGGAAGTGATCGCGGTCAGGTTGCTGACGTGCGTATCGATGCGTCCGTGTGGCTTGATCTCATCAGCTTGCACTCGATTGCCAGCCTGGTGACATCAATCAGCGTTTCTCTCAGGATATTGATACCGGTAAAGGTAGCCTGTCTCACCGCGCTGGCAGCGGATTTGTTGGAATTGCAGACAGGGGAGTCTTACCGATGAAGTACCTCAAAGCGCTCTGGGACTTACTTAAGCAGACGTTCAAAGAGTGGAACGAAGATGAAGTCCCCAGACATGCCGCTGCGCTCGCCTTTTTTACATCTTTATCGCTCGCGCCGCTGCTGGTCGTTGTGGTGGCGATTGTTGGCGTCATCTACGGTGAACAGGCCGCAGAGGGTGAAATTGTGCGGCAGTTTCAATCAGCCATTGGCCAGGATGCGGCCAGCGTCGTCCAGCAACTGATCGAGAACGCATCAGAGACAGGCAGTAGCTGGATCTCGACCCTGGTAAGTATCGTTATCCTGCTGCTTGGTGCGACAGGTGTATTTGGCCAGCTCCAGCTTACGCTAAACAGCATCTGGGGAGTGGATGCCTCTGACGAGCGCAAGGCGATCTGGACATTTCTGCGGCGTCGCCTGCTGTCGTTCGGCATGATTATCGTGATTGGCTTTTTGCTGCTGGTTTCGCTCGTGATCAGCGCGGTGATTTCGTCGCTGGACGTGTGGCTCGTCGGGATGTTGCCTAACGCAGCGGAGATAATCCAGTTGACTAACTTCATCGCCAGCTTTGCGATGACGACGCTGCTGTTCGCGCTCATCTATAAGTTTTTGCCAGACGCCTACATTGAATGGCGCGATGTCCTCGTCGGTGCCGCTGCGACAGCACTGCTGTTTTCGCTGGGGCGCCTGGTGCTCGGCCTGTATCTTGGTGCGGGAACGGTCACCTCGGTGTATGGTGCGGCTGGCTCATTTATGGTGATCTTGCTCTGGGTCTTCTACTCCGCACAGATCGTCCTGTTTGGTGCGGAGTTCACACAGATTTATGCGCGACGCTACGGATCCCGTCTTGTAGGTCCGGGCCTTCGCAACGACGATCGCCAGCCAGAATCAGCCACGGCTGCCGAACAGCACGAGACGGACGAGGCGAAGAAAGAAGACAAGGTGAAAGCGCACGCCTGATGTGTGCTTCAAGTCGTGTGTCTCTAAGCGGGCACTTCAGATTCTGATATGCGTTGATGCAAAACAGCCTAATCGGCTGGTGAATTGGTGGCGATCATGTGGTCGACGGACTGCCTGACCAGTTCGCGCAGCGTATCCACATCGACATCGGACAATCGCTTGATGTACAGGCAGGCTTTCCCTGTCTTGTACTTACCCAGCCTGCTCAACAGATTTTCATAGTTATCAAAGCCTGCCATGATGTAAAGCGTCAGGTTTTGCTTCCGTGGCGAAAACCCGACCAACATAGAGACACCTTCGCGACCGCTGGCGTATCTGTAATGGTACTTGCCGCAGCCGACGATGCTGGTGCCCCACATAATGGCTTGTTCACCCGTGATGTCCTCCATCAACTGTTTGATGGCGAAGGCATCCTCGCGTTTCCGTGGGTCTTCGACTTTATTCAGGAATTCGTCTACGCTGGCGTCGTGCGGCTGCGTTTTGGGTTCAGACATGATCGTTGCCCCTCTCCTGTGTCGATAACATCAGTTTAGTACAGATGTTCGATTGAGGCAATCTGGCCGACAGTCTCTTGGGTCACGCTGTGTAGAGATAATACAGCGTCCGCCGCAGCTCAAAATCGGCACGTTCATTCTGCCAGTGCGACAACAGCGCGTCGATTTCACCATCGGCGTCGAGATGCTGGCGGAGCTGCATGCTGCCGCTAAGCAGGTCGATGGGGCGATGACTGCCCGCTGCCCATGGATCGCGCCAGGCGAACTGATCGGGATAGCGCTGTTTCACATCAGCGATGAGCAGCAGCGTCGTCCGCACTGGGTCGAACTGTGCGCGGTCATTTACATAAAGCTGAACGCCGCCGCAGGTCTCACCCTGGTATTTGCTAAAAGTTGGCGTGAAATAGACCGGGCGAAAACGCACGCCGGGCAGGTCGCGGCTGTTAAGCTGTTGGGCTAGTGTATGGGCGTCGATGTAGGGCGCACCGATGATCTCAAAGGGGCGAGTGGTGCCGCGCCCTTCTGAAAGATTTGTACCTTCGATCAGGCAGGTGCCCGCGTAAGCGACCAGGCTATCCAGAGTCGGGATATTGGGTGAGGGCGGGACAAAGGGCAGTCCCGTATCGTCGTGCCACATTGACCGCTGCCAGCCTCGCATGGGGATGATGTGCAGGTCGCAGTGTATTGACAGCTCTGCTTTCAGATACTGGGCGATTTCGCCGGCAGTCAGGCCGTAGCGCATTGCGACCGGCACCAGCCCGACGAAAGACGTGAAGGACGCATCCACCAGTCCGCCGGCGAGTGACACGCCATTCAGTGGATTGGGCCGATCCAGAACGACGACGCGTTTGCCATACTGGGCAGCGGCCTGCATCACGTAGACGAGCGTCGACAGATAGGTGTAGAACCGCAGGCCAACGTCCTGTAGGTCGAATACGAGGGTATCGACGTCGGCAAGCATGTCAGCAGTAGGCTGTTTGGTCGCGCCGTACAGACTGAACATGGGCAGGCCCGTTACGTGGTCAACTGTGTTTTCGACAAGTTCACCAGCCTGTGCGTCGCCACGCACGCCATGTTCCGGGCCAAACAGCGCCGTCAGCCTTAGCGCGGGGATGGCGCGTAGGCGCTCTATGGTGCTGTTCAGGTCGGCATCCACGCTGGCTGGCGATACGACCAGCCCAAGCCGCTGACCGGCAAGCGATGCAGTATCTTCCGCCAGAGATTCCAGTCCAAGGGCAACGCGCTGTCGATGGGGCATGTTTGCTTCACCTGTTTGTATGGAGCGTTCAGAAGCGATCGATGACGATTACGCCGCGTGTGTTGAATTGCGTCATCCGGGCGAGCACGTCGGGTGCTTCGTCCAGTGAGATATGCTCGGTCACCAGTTGCGACGGACGCAGCGCACCGCCCCGGATCAGCATTAGCAGGTCGTCAAAGGCGTGTGCTGCCATACCATGACTGCCGTAGAGTTCCAGTTCATTGCTGATGACTGCTCCCATTGGCAGGGCCGGGTCGGTGTCGGCACCTTTCAGCAGGCCGACCTGAACGTGGCGGCCTCTCTTGCGCAGGCTGAGTATGCTGTCACGACAGGTCCGGGCACTGCCGAGGGCGTCCATTGAAACGTCTACGCCGCCCCGCGTCAGCTGCTCGATGCCGGCAGGTACAGGGTCGAACTCGGCGGCGTTGATCGTGTGTGCTGCACCGAGCTGCTCCGCCATTTTCAGGGCTTCTGGCCGGATATCCACAGCGATGACTTCTGCGCCGGCGGCCACAGCAATCATGATCGCCGAGAGGCCAACGCCACCGCAGCCGAAGATGGCGACACGCTCGCCGGGCCGCAGCTTTGCCTGAGCGATCAGGCCACGGAAGGCCGTTGAAAAGCGACAGCCGCAGCTGGCGATGTCCAGGTCGCTGATTTCCGGCGGCACACGCACCAGGTTGACATCGGCATAAGGTAAGGCGACGTATTCTGCGAAGGCTCCCCAGCCAGTGAAGCCGGGTTGATAGTAGTCGTCACAGACCTGATGGTCACCCTGACGACACATATCGCAGGTGCCGCAGCCCATGCTGAAGGGTACCGTGACCCTGTCGCCGATGCGCCAGCGGCGCACATCGCTGCCCGTAGCCACAACCTCCCCGACAAGCTCGTGCCCGGGGACGTGTGGCAGCCTCGTGATGTCTGGATCATGTCCCTGCCAGCCGTGCCAATCGCTGCGGCAGATACCGTTCACACGGACCCTGACGACGACCCCATCAGCGGACGGTGTCGGATCAGGGACAGTTTCGACTGTGAGGGGTGCGCCGAAACGCTCGTATAGCGCGGCTCTCATCGTTCACCCTGAATGCAGATTTAAATCAATACTGGTGCAGATTCTACCTCGCTGCGCTAAAGATGCTTATATCCGCTGCATAACTGCCGGATACCAGGCCACGGTACGGCGACTGATCTTTATGCTGGTTACACAATCTTTACAGCATTTAAGCCTATTCGTGACGTTTCGGAGATACGTTCATCATAGAGCTGTAACGACGACACATTGAGTGCAGCTGACTCCGTTAAAGAGGTTAGAAGGTGTTTTCTGATGACCAGAACTTTTAGTCTGCTGTTGAGATGCACATTGCTATTAGGAGTCCTTGCCCCGGCGCTGCTGACTCATGGGCAGGAAGACGGACGCGTGGTGACTATCAGCCCGCCTGGTGCCAGCTATGTTGACCCGGAGATTCTGCCGGGTGGCAGCCTGATGACCTATCAGTCGCAAGGGGATATCTACCTGGCACAGCTCGACAATGAGACAGGATTGTTCGTAACACCGCATGGTGATGATCTGCTCGTCGATCGGGGTGGCGCACGCCTGCTGGAAACATTCAACGGGCCGGAGTTCGGCATCGATGCAAACGGCTGGGCGCTCTATTACGCAAAGCCACATGACGGTGTCGTACAGGTATGGCGGGCGACGGTTGCATCTGGAGGGCAGGTGGAGGCTGTACCGATCACATCCGGTGTGCGCCACCAGACGCAGCTTGTCAGCCGTAATCCCACGGCAGCTTCTACGCAACTGGTCGCGATACAGGGTACGTGGGAATCGGGTATGGCGGTCTGGTTTGACGCGGATAACCCGGCGGATGTCTCGCCAATCACACCGATTGAGAACGGCGTTAATCCGGTGCGCTGGGTGGACAACAGCAGTCTGATGACCTTCAGCGAGCGCAGTGGGCCGGATCGTGGCCAGATTGTGCTGCTGGATACCGCAACCAACACCCGTCAGACAATCACAGCGGATGCGGGCGACAAAACCGATCCGTACGGTTGGTACGCGCCTGAATTCGGCGGTGAAATGCTGGTGCTGGCCATCGTGGATAATTCAGCAGTCGCCATCTATCGCGGTACAGGAGGCCCGGCCTGGGAGCGTATCGCAACGCTGATGCCACCGCAGGAATCTAACTATACTTTCGTGTCTTCGGCAGAACCGTTTACGGTGGACGGGCGTTCTTACATGAGCCTCCTCATCAAGAGGCGGGGGGCCAACCGCCCGCGAT